>SDBU01002807.1_pt1 | contig 22656 bp, 30 predicted proteins | sample 2277071 | NCBI WGS metagenome assembly SDBU01 (sample SAMN10397929, study PRJNA504765) | marine sediment metagenome | isolation source: marine sediment core GS08_GC12, 126 cmbsf | place: Arctic Ocean: Gakkel Ridge, Loki's castle | collected 2008 | reverse complement strand
ACACCCGGCGGCTCGCGGCGGCACGTTCCGTTCTTCTTCGGATCAACGCCTGGTTCGATCGGCGGCCCCCAGTAGAGGCACGTCTTGCACGTCCTGGCCTCGGCGATCGTCGACCTGTGGGCGAGCGACGCTGAGACCGCCAAGGTGAACCCGGAGAAGGTCGCCGGCGCCCGGGCGATCGCCGAGGCGATGCGAGCATGGAAGCCCCAGAGGCTACCCGACTGATCGAGTAGGAGGAATCGCGATGAAGTTCAACTGCGGCCCGACGCAACGAGAGAAGCATGAGGCCCTGAAGCGATGGCACCCGTGGTTCGCTTGGTACCCGGTGCGGTTCTACGGGGTAGGCGACTACTACTGGCTCGAGCGGGTCGAGCGCAAGGGCGCCTATCACGACGTCGTATCCAACCTTCTTCGCGGCTGGTGGTCCTGGGAAAATCGGCCGAGGGAGGCCAGATCATGAGGATAACGAAGGAGACGGTATGGGCCGGCGGCCTATGGTGGCGGCTCCTGATCGGCGTGGCGATCATCGGCGCGGCGGCGTGGTTCTTCGAGTATCAGGTAGCCTGGTGGTCTGTCCATCCCCCAGGTGTCGTAGCGGAGAAGGAGGAGTGATATGAAGATATGGTGGGCGAGGTACAACGGGCTGGTCGTCAACCTGCTGATAATCGCCACGATCGGCGCGATCGTTACGGGGACGGTCTTATACCTACCCGAAGCCGAGGAACCCATGCCAGGACCGATGTTCGAGGAGCGCGTCAAGGTGATCGAGGACGAAGTGGAGCGGCTGGTCAAGAACCAGGAATTACTGATAAAGGAGTGGGAGCGATGAAGCATCATCCGACGGACTGCACCGCGCCGGTCAATCCAGGGATGTGCGAGGACTGCGACGCCGGCACCCTGACAGCCGAAGAAGAACAAGGGCTTGCCTCCGTATATGAGGAAGAGACAACCGAAGCCGTGATAAAGACATCGGAGGAGGTCGAGGACTTAGGCTCGATCACGGACGAGGTGACGGAGACCGAGGACCTGGGGACGATCCGACCGACCTGCGGATCATGTGAGCACTGGGACGTAACGCCGGCCAAGGGGCCGGGGGAGGGAAAGTGCGTGAGGGTGCCTCCTAGGGTGGAGGTATTTCGAATGTCGAAGATGAAGGCCGAGACTCTGGTCCTGGAGGCGGTCAACGTATGGCCGCAGCCGAGGGCAACGGAGCGGTGTGGGCAGTTCGAGAAGCTTGACCGTCGAGGCGAGTAAATTGATTCCTGGTCCAGGAATACCCGGCCCAGGCCTCGGGGAACCCACAATCAAGGGGTAATCAGAAGGGGTGTATCTCGAATGCAACTATATGAGTTGGTGTGATTAAGGAATAATGAAATGAAGAGCCGACGCCGGAGGTATCGCGTCCTGGTCGAACTGACTCTACCGTATGGGCACGGACTGACGGAGAGGGAGGTCGTAGGGTCCGTGAAAAGCCTCATTCACGCGGGGGCCTACGTTCAAAAGTCAAAATTTACACGTATCAGGGTCAAGGACTTTGAGAGGGTACTCCTGGGCTTCCTACGATTCGACGTCAATCAGCTATTTAATCCCTGGTGATCGCAAGGTATCGGTGTAACGGGTGTGGGTACGGGTGGGCAACGCGAGTAGAGGGTGGCCCTCTGCCGCTGAGATATCCTCACTCGAATACATGTCCCCATTGTGGGAGCCCGTATTTCCGATGGACGAATTACCCTGAACCGAGGGGGAAGGATAAGGAGAGAACTCCTAGAGGGGGTTTACTTCCCTAACCGATAGGTTTATAGTCCACGCCGTTTCCAGACCGGTGGGGACCACGGATGGCAAAACGGGCGAGTAGGGCAGTTAAGGCCAATGGAAAAAAGAACCGTGGCTCATCCCGCCGTAACCAGGTTTGCATCCGGGTAAGCGATACTGTCAAGGCCCAGTTCCTTGATAACCTTACCCAATACCCGTCCGTCCTCGACGCCTGTAACCGGGCGAAGGCTCCCCGCCACGCCCTCTATAAGCTCCGCAACCGTGATCCCGAGTTCGCGGCTGCCTGGGATGAGGCCCGCCTGATTGGGAATGATGTCCTTGAACGGGTCGCCGTATTGCGGGCCACGGAGGGGGAGGACGAGCCGATCGTCTTCGGCGGCAAGATATCGACCGACCCGACGACCGGCGAAGTAGTTACGGTCAAACGGAAGTCGGATATCCTCCTCATGTTCCTGATGAAGTCGGCGAACCCCGCGCGGTACCGGGACAACGCCACCTTTGAGCTGACGGGTAGGGACGGCGGCCCGATCGAGGTGAAGACCTGGACCGATGTTATGGCGGCCGTTTCCGGCCCGGTAATTGATCAGGATGGCCGTCGTGTCTGACCAGGCTCAGGCCGCCTCTGATGCCGTGCTCCGCGCCCAGGCCGAGCCGATCTGGTGGTGCCGGGAGATCCTCGGCGACGACCCGTGGTCCAAACAGGAGGAGATCATGGAGGCGGTCAGGGATTACCCGGAGGTCGCGGTCAAGTCGTCTCACTCGACGGGGAAGTCCTGGGACGCTGCCCACATCGCCCTTTGGTTTCTCTATTGTCATCAGCCCTCCCTGGTTATCACGACGGCCCCAACCAATCGGCAAGTAAAGAACATCCTCTGGCGGGAAATCCGGACCGCGCACGCCAAGGCGGCGTTCCCCCTCGGCGGCAACGTGCTCACCCAGCAGATCGAGCTTGGTGACGATTGGTTTGCCCTCGGGTTCACGGCGCCGGACTACGACCCGGATCGGTTCCAAGGACTTCATGCACCCCATGTCCTAGTGATAGCCGATGAGGCGTCAGGTATTTCGATGGGGGTGGATGAGGGTATCGACGGCATCCTCTCGGGTGGGCACTGCCGGAAACTCAGCATTGGCAATCCGACCGATCCGACCTCGGCCTTCGCCGCGAGCTTTCGGTCCCCGGACGTCCACAAGATCACCATCTCCGCCTTCGACACGCCGAACTTCACCACGTTCGGAATCGTCCCGGGTGATATCGCGGACGGGACGTGGGAGGCCAAGATCACCGGTGATCTGCCCTACCCGTCCCTGGTCACCCCCGCCTGGGTCGCGGCCCGGTACCGCCGCTGGCGGCCAGACTCGCCGCAGTACCTCTCCCGGGTTCTGGCGCAGTTCCCCGAGGAGAGTGAGCGGACTTTGATCCCCCTCCGCCACGTCGAGGCGGCGGTCGAGCGGACCCTCGAAGCCGAGGGTGACATTGAGCTTGGCGTGGACGTGGCCCGGTACGGCCCGGACGAGAGCGTGATCTATAGGCGCCAGGGACCGGTCTTCCGGCTTCATTCGGCATGGGGCAAGGCCGGAGCGGTCGAGACGCAGGGCCGCATTACCGCGGCCTGGCGGGAGACGGGAGCTACGAGCGTCAAGGTTGACGAGATCGGCCTCGGTGGCCCGATCCTCGACAACGTTCTCGAGGACGGCGTGCCGATCTCTGGGGTGGATGTGGGCCTCGCACCGGACGACAGGGAGCGGTTCGGCAACCTCCGGGCGGAGATATTCTGGCACTTGCGCGAGCGTGCCGAGGATGGGGACCTCGATCTCGACCCGGAGGACGACGTGGCGCAGTCTCAGCTCGCCTCGATCCAATACAAGTACGGACGACGTGGGCTCATCTATATCCAGCCCAAGGAGGAGATGCCAGTCTCTCCCGACCGGGCCGACGCCGTAGCCATCGCGAACGCCGATCCCGGCTCCCGCGAGGCGGTATGGAGCGTGATGTGATGGCCCGCACTAGTGATACGCTGACGATCGAGATCCGCGTCGACGGACGGTGGGCCGAGATAAGCCCCCTCCAGCTCGAGGTGGATGACGCCATTTGCTCGCTCGATCCCCAGGGACGTCTGGTATGGACCCTGGACGGCGAGACCGTCCTCCGGGTGACGGGGCGGCGTGTGGGGATCTCCTGTGAGCCTCTGTCACGGCTCGGGGTGGAGGGCACGGCGTGAGATTGAACGATATGGTCGCGGTGGTATGGTCGTTGTTTCGGAAGGAGAGCCTGGCCGGCCCGCTTATCTCGTTGGGGGAGGCTCATCAGGCCCGCTGGACCTCCCGACAATACGACCTGTTGGCTCGGGAGAGCTATCAGAAGAACGTCGTCGCGTACACCGCGATCTCGATGGTCGCGCAGGGGTTTGCCTCGGTACCCTGGCGCCTGTTCCGCCGCCGGGGTGCGCGCCTGACCGAGCTCGAGGATCACCCCTCCTCGCCCTCCTCCGCCGGCCGAACCCCGTGACGGGGTCGGGCCAGTTCTTCGAGGCGATGGCCGCGTTCTATCTGATCGCGGGAAACTCCTACTTGGAGATGGTCGGTCCGGAAGGAGGCAAGCCGAGGGAGCTTTGGAATCTGCGTCCGGATCGGATGAGGGTTGTCCCGGGCGGGTTCGGCGTACCGGAGGCCTACGAGTATTCGTTGAAGGGGGGCGATCGCCTCTGGCCCGTGGACCCGATTGCTGGGAGGACGCGAATTCTGCACTGGCGCTCGTTTCATCCGCTCGACGATTGGTACGGCATGTCAGCGGTCGAGGCCGCCGCGTTCTCGGTCGATCAGCACAACGAGGCGGGCGCGTGGAACCAGGCGATGCTAGCGAACCGGGCGCAGCCGTCTGGGATGCTCGTATACAAGCCGACTGACGCTAAGGGCCGCGGCGCCGTCCTCACGCCCGAGCAGAAGGCGCGGCTCCAGTCGGATATCGACACGAAGCTCTCGGGCTCGCGGAATACGAACCGGGCGCTGATCCTCGAGGGTGATTTCGATTGGAAGCAGATGGGGCTCAGCGCCAGGGACATGGATTGGCTCAAGGGCCGAGACGTAGCGGCCCGTGATGTGGCGATCGCGTTCGGCGTCGCGCCCCAGCTCGTCGGGATACCGGACGCCGCGACCTACGCGAACATGGCGACGGCCCGGCTCTCGCTCTGGGAGGAGACGATCATCCCGTTCCTGGGGCGCGGGCGCGACGAGCTGAACAACTGGCTCACGCCGGAATTCGGGACGGACCTGTTTCTCGACTACGACCTCGACGAAGTACCGGCGCTGGTCCTCCGGCGGCAGGCCAAGTTCGAGACGGTGGAGAACGCCAGCTTCCTTACGACCAACGAAAAGCGGGAGGCCGTCGGGTTCCCGCCCGTCGAGGGCGGCGACACGATCCTGGTCTCGGCGACGATGCTCCCGCTCGACTTCGCTACGTCTCCGTCCACCGGGCAGGCGTCGGGCGATCCGGACCTCGCGCGGAAGTTCCTCACGGACCGGTCGCCTGGGTCGCGACAGCGGGAGATCGCGGTGCAGACCCGGCTCCGAGCGGCGCACGAACGGGGTCTCACGTTGTCTATGACCCGAGAGCTGCAGCGTGTCTCGCGGGCGGCCGCGCGCGCCTTTCGAGAGGGCGGACAGGCGGAGGCGGTGGCGACCCTGGACGACCACGCCGAGAATATGGAGCGGGTACTGCGGGCCAATTACCTGACGACCATGGATACGTTCGGGAATCGCGTGCTGGCGGCAGCCAAGGAGGCCTCCCCGGACGTCCAGGTCAAGGCGGTCGAGGACGACTTCGCCGTGGCCCGTGACGCCTGGATCGAGCGGCATGCTGCGGTGCGAGTTCAGGCTATTGTCGATACCACCAAGGCCGAAATCCTCGGCGCTATCGTCGAGGGTGAGGCGGCCGGTGAGGGCGTGCGGCAGGTGGCGCGTCGGATCGAGGAGGCCACGGGCGGTTTGATTGGTCGGGCGCGGGCGGTGATCATCTCCCGGACCGAGACGCACGCGGCGGCGGTCGCGGCCGGTGACGAGGCCGCCGGGGCCACAGGCCTCGAGTTACGTCGCGAGTGGATCGCGTCGGCCGACGACCTGACGCGGAACAGCCACCGGGAGGCCGACGGCCAGGTGGTAGGCCTGCGGGAGCCTTTCCAGGTGGGCGGCGCCGATCTCGCGCGTCCCGGCGATCCGAGCGGCCCGCCCGGGGAGACGATCGGTTGTCGGTGCCTCACGCCGGAGACGGTTGTGTCATATGTGTCGCCGATGCATGTCACCAGGCGGCGATTTGAGGGGCAGCTCGTATCAATCAAAACGGCCGGAGGCTACGAGCTCGCCGGAACCACGAATCACCCTGTACTCACAGACGCCGGATGGAAGCCGCTCCACGAAATCGTAGAAGGCGATAACCTTGTCTGTAGCGATCGAGCCGAGGGGGTGCGCCTTGGTGATCCAGACGTACATGGTGCTGATGCCACGATCGGCGAACTGTTCAATTCGCTTCAAGCAATAGCGCCACGTTGCCGGATTGCGGGGAGTAGTGTGGACTTCCACGGCGAGCGGCCAAATCATGATGTCGATATTGTAGCGGCCAAGGGCAGCCTGAGGTACGGTGACGAGACCGCGTTTTTCCAAGCAATCTCGAAGTTCATCCTCCCACGCGCCGACCTTGCTCAGGGTGCGTTGCTTGCGGCGTGCTTGACGAGCCATGGACACCTCGGATTGTGGCTTGCCGCGTACAGCATTGTGAGCGGCTTTAGTCAGCGTCAGTCGAGCATCGGGTCCCATCTTGCTCATGCGGACCAACATGGCTTCGCTACGATTGCGTCCGCGCACGCCGGCCTCATCAAGGCATTTGTAAATAGCTTTGCGACAAGTGAAGCCGAGGTTGAGAGCGATGGATTGGGCCGACTCCCCGTCCTCGAAACGACGGACAACCTGATCGCGAACCATGTCTCGCCTCGGCTTGCCATAGCGCGGGATATACAGATTGCTGTTTCGCAGATATTTGATCGCTGTGGTCTTGCTCATACCGACAATAGCGGCGGCGCGTTTGGGGCTAAACCCACCCTGATGAAGATTGACAAGGTGATCGAAGTCTCGCTGCGCGATTATTCTGGCCATGTTTTCAATCTCCACGATCCTGCTAACTGGTACGTCGCGAACGGCATAGTAACACATAATTGCGTTATAGGCCATTTAACCATGGACGAGGTGGCGTGATGCGGGACAAGGAGTCCGATATGACCGGAGAGATGAAGACGCTCGACTTCCCGTTCGAGCTCAAGCAGGCGGACGACGAGGGGACCTTCGAGGGCCACGGCTCCGTCTTCGACGTGCTCGACAGCGACCGCGAAATCGTGGTCCGGGGCGCGTTCGCCAAGACGCTCGTCGAGCGTGAGGGGCGGATCAAGCTCCTCTGGCAGCATCAGTCGTGGGAGCCGATCGGCGTTCCCCTCGAGTTGAAGGAAGATGATCGCGGCCTGTTCCTCCGGGGGCAGCTCGCGATCAAGGCCACGCAGCCCCGCGACGTCCACGAGCTCATGAAGCTCGGCGTCGTTGATGGGCTCAGTATAGGATTTAGGACGATCAAGGCAGAGACGGACGACGACACGCGCGTCCGCAAGCTCACCGAGATCGAGCTGTGGGAGATCTCCCTCGTCACGTTCCCCGCGAACCCGCAGGCGACCGTGGCGTCGGTAAAAGACAGAGCGTTTGCGTTGACCCTGGCCGGGACGGCCGGCGGCATCGAGACCGAGCGTGACTTCGAGCGATTCCTGCGGGACGCAGGATTCTCTCAGCGACGGGCCAAGGCCATCGTGGCTTCTGGCTTCAAGACGGCCAACCGGGACGGTTCGGCACGGGAACTATTAACCGCCCTCAAGGGGGCAACCGAAACGTTCAGAGGAGCTGACCGATGACAGATGTTACCATTGCGGAGGTCAAGGACGCTCTCCACAGTTTCATGGAGGCTCACGCGGCCCACCGCGAGACCAACGACCAGCGGCTCGATGAGATCGAGGGTCGCGGCGAGGACCCGATCACCGTCAAGAAGCTCGCCGAGATTGGCGAGACCCTCGACAAGTTCGAGGACCTCAATCAGCGGCTTACCCTCCAGGCCGAACGTGAGAAGGGCCACCAGGAGCAGCTCGACCGGATCGAGACCGTTCTTGATCGGGTCGGGAAAGGCTCGGAGAAGAAGGTCAAGACCGAGGAGGTCATGGATGCTTTCGACAAGCTCCTTCGGAAGGGCAGTCAGGGCCTGACACCGGACGAGCTGAAGGTGCTCACGATCTCCGATGACACCACCGGTGGGTATCTCGCACCGAGCGAGTACGTCCAGGAGATCATCAAGGACATCACGGAGTTCAGCCCGATGCGGTCCATCGCCCGGGTGCGGACCACCACGATGCGGAGCGTGATGCATCCGAAGCGGACGGGTGTTTTCTCGGCCACTTGGACCGCCGAGACCGGTACCAGGTCCGAGACCACGGGGCTGGCATACGGGCTCGAGGAGATCATGACGCACGAGGCCTACGCGCTCGTTGACATCTCCGAGCAGGACCTCGAGGACAGCGCCTTTAACCTGGAGGGCGAGCTCAACATGGAGTTTGCCGAGCAGTTCGGCGTGGCCGAGGGGACGGCGTTTGTCTCCGGCAACGCGGTCGGGAAGCCGGAGGGGTTCCTCACTAACTCCGACATCGGAACGACCAATACGGGCGACGCCGCTGCTATCACGGCGGACGGGATGATCGACACGTTCTACGCGATCAAGACGGGTTACGTGGGGACGGCGGTCTGGACGATGGCACGCCCGACCATCGCCGAGGTTCGCCAGCTTAAGGATGGGCAGGGTAACTACCTGTGGATTCCGGGCATCGCCACGGCGGCGCCTAATACGATCCTCGGGGCTCCCTACGTGGAGATGGTGGACATGCCGGCGATCGCGGGAGGCGCAAACCCGATCGCGTTCGGTGACTTCCGCCGGGGCTACATCATCATCGATCGGGTGAAGATGGCCCTTCTCCGCGACCCGTTTACGCAGGCGACCTCCGGGGCGATCCGGTTCATCGCCCGGAAGCGGGTCGGCGGCCAGGTGGTTCTCGCCGAGGCCATCCGCATCAACACGGTCTCGGCGTAGGCCGGGCGCAGAGGAAGAGGAGACATAGATCATGGCCCCACGAATGGACATGTATAACAACCTGCTGCCGGCCCGGGCGATCAGTCCCATCGCCGACACCAGCAACAACGCGGTGCTGACCACGCAGACCCTAGATACCCAGGGCTTCGAGACGGCGATGCTGCTTATCCTCATCGGCAACCTCGCCGACGCGGACGCGACGTTCGTCGTCGAGATACAGGAGAGCACCACGGACTTCAGTGGTTCGGCCATCGCCGATGCCAAGCTCAACGTGGACGAGAGCAACGTGAGCTTCGACTTCGCCGACGACAATACCGTTCGTCGGATCGAGGTTCATGACATGCTGCGCTATCTGCAGGCGACCATCAGTCCGGCCAATAACACCGGTGTGGCGTTCTTCTGTGCTTGCTGGCTCTTGGGCAACGCCCGACACAAGCCGGTGACCGCGCAGGCGACCTAACGCAACGGTGACGGATAGGCCCACCCCAAGATCATCCGGGGTGGGCCGATCGAAAGGAGATGACATGAAGAACTACTTTAAGGGCGCGGCGACGACGATCCTCGTCGCACTGCTCCTCGCCGCCGGCGTCGCGGTCGCTCAGAACACGGCCAACTACATGACGCAGGGCGGGTCGGCCTGGGTGGTCGGTACCCGGGAAGGCAGACAAGGCACGCTGACCGTCCAGAGTGGAGCCACCCTCACCGTTGATGCGGGGGGTTTCTTCGCGATGGACGCCACCTCGACCTTCAGCAACGACGTCACCCTGGACGATGGAACCACCGATTCTCCGAGCCTGATATTCCAGAACGCTAGCGATGCTACGACGACGATTCTGATGGACGGTGCGTTAGGCGGGGATGGGCGTCTCGAATTGACCTCTACCGAGGCGACAGGTGGCCTCAACGTCCTTACGGGAAACATCTGGATCGGCAATGGTGCGCCGACGGAAACCATCGACGGGGAGGACCTCTACGTCGAGGGACTGTCGGAATTCGATGGCGCAGCTAACTTCGACGGTACCGCCGACTTCGACGGAACCGTGGACATGTCCTCGGAAGTGACTACTTCCGGAAACTTCTCGAGCACCGGCCCGGCCCTTTTCACCGGCACGGCCGACTTTGACGGCATAGTCGATTTCGACGGCACCGTTGACATGTCGAGCGAGGTCACTACATCCGGGAATTTCTCCAGCACCGGTGAAGCCTTCTTCGATGGGCTAGCGGACTTTGACGGTAACGTGGATATGTCGAGCGAGGTGACTTCCTCAGGCAATCTCTCAAACACCGGGTCGGTCTTCTTCAGTGGAACGTCCCTCTTTAGCGGGACGGCCGATTTCGACAGCACGGCCGATTTCGATGGTACCGTTGATATGTCGAGTGAAGTCACCGCATCGGGTAACTTCTCAAGTACCGGTCCAGCTCTCTTTAGTAGCACGGCCGATTTCGACGGTGTAGTAGACTTTGATGGCACTGTCGATATGTCTTCGGAGGTGACCGCCTCGGGTAACTTCTCGAGTACGGGTGAGGCCTTCTTCGACGGATTGGCGGACTTCGATGCTTTCGTGGATATGTCCTCCGATGTCACCAGCACGGGGAACTTCTCCTCGTCCGGTGTGGCCGACTTCACCGGCACGTTACAGGTCGGTTCCGTCACCGTCAGCGCGACGGCGGTAGAGCTCGACGAGGCAGAGTTCACGGTGTTTCTGGAGGACGTATCGTCAGCTTCGACGGCTTATGTTGTCGTTCCGGCGGGAGGCACCATCTCTGCGATGTATGCCGTGCCTAACGGGATGGTGCAAGTCGATGCGACGGCGGCTCTGACCGTTTGGACGGCGCCTGGTGATGGTACCTTGTTCTCTGAAGTCACCGACGGGACCGACGCGCCGGCTTTCGGCATCAGCGCCACTTCGGTGACTTCGACGGGTGGTACCGTACTGACCTTCACGCCGACGTTGCATGCCGACGTGACTAAGGGCAGCGTGATCGCTATCACTACCGACGGTGGCTCGACGCTCACCGTAGACGCGACGATAACCATCATCATCGATCGGTAGATCTCGATGGTGAGGACTTGCCAGGAATGGGCCTGGGCAACGGTATTCGTCATCGCCGCCCTGGTCTACGGGCTCGGGGTCGGTGACCCCGCGGTGCCGCGGTGGACGGTGATCTATCTGATCGCCGTCGTCGCTGCACTGTCTCTGGCGTGGCATGCTGAGACCTTTCAGCTTCGCCGCGTCGAGGCCCTCGTCCTGGCGTTCGTCGCCTGGATAGCGCTGTCCCTCGCCTGGTCCCCCGACCCGTACCATGGCACGGGTCAGCTGATCCAGGTGGCCGCGATGGTCTCGATCTTACTATTTGTCGGACGCGCCCGACGGGAGACGTTACTTCGGGTCGTCCCGGTGGCCGCGAGCCTGGCGATTGCCGGGGCGCTCCTCCTCTACGCGGTCTTCCCAGAGCACTTCGGCGGCTTCGGCAACGAGAACTGGATCGCCGAGTTCCTGATTATCGTACTCCCCTTCGCCTGTCTCGTGGCCTGTCGACCGACACTGGATGGCTGGGCGCTCGTGGTAGCGTCGGCCGTGGTCGTCGCGGCGCTGGTCTATCTGATGTTCTTCAACGGATCGGCCCTTCCGACAGTAGCTCTCGTCGGGCTCGTGGCTTTCGCAATCGGTGCCCTCGCCTGGCGTCGTCGCTGGTGGACGGCCGGCATCATAACGTTGATCGTTTTAAACGTCGCCCTGTGGTCGGGATACCTGACCTCCGAGGAGACCCTCTCCTCGTTCTGGGTGCGGATCGAGATCGGACTAGGCGTGCTGTCGATGATCCGGGATGCTCCCTGGTTTGGTCACGGGATGGGTTCCTTCAACTACATCTATCCGTTGCACTCGGAGGCGTTCCTCGACGTATTTCCGGGCGCCGTGACCTTCATGGGTCTAGCGACGATGGACGCGGGAAGCGCGCACAACGAGATCCTTCAGGTCTGGTCGGAGTACGGGTTCGTGGGCCTCGCGCTGTCGGGAGCGGCCGCGTGGTTCTTGGTCGTTCATTACGCAGGAAAGCGTCGCGACGGTCTGGATGTGGCCGCGGGGCTCGCCCTGGTCGTCGCGTCGATGTTGAGCCTCGTCGAATTTCCCATCCACAACCCTCAGTCTGGGTTAGCGATCATCGTGGCCCTCGCGATAGTGATCCAGGGAGACAGGATCGTTCGACGCAGGTCCGTGGCGCTGGTCCCCGCGACCGTGCTGTCCGTCGCCTTGGCAACGACGGGGGTTCGGGCCTACGCCGCCGGTATCCACTACTCGCAGACGGCCGCCCTGATGGGTGATCACCCGGCCATGGCGTTGAGGGAGAACCTGGACGCCTACCGAGACTGGCCGTTCAAGCGATCGTACCGCCGACAGTTAACCTTATCGGTTGGGGCGGTAGTGCGCGGCCATGAGGGAGAGGTAATATTGACCCCGGAGGCCGCCGACGCGGCCCATAAGATCACCTCTACGGCGGCACCGCATAATCCTGACGTGCTGTTGTCCCGTGCCGGACTCCTGCTGAATATGAATCGTTGGGAGGAGCGGGCCGACGAGATGGCCGGGTTGATCGAGGAGCTGCAGTCTCACGCGAGCCAGCGAGCCTCGACGTGGCTATTGACCGCTCATCTGGCGGCGCGCACCGGCGACGCCGTGGGCTTGCTCGATGCCGTCGCTAGGGGCCTCGAGGCTCCCATTCTCAGCGATAAGGTCGAGCGTCAGTTGAGGTATCTGGCCTCGCGTGTTCGCCGAGGAACGGGGAGTGGTTAAGTATCTTCCTTCCCTGGGTGTCGCGGTCCTGGTGATCGCGGCGACCAGCTTGACGCTGCCGCCCTATGGAGTGATCGAGGGAGCACGTTGGATAGCGCTGACCGTTGGCGGCGGCGTGGCGCTTATGGCGTTACCGCGCTCCTTCCTCCCGGCAACGCCCGACGCCCTCGATCTCTCCACCATCGCCCTGTTCGCCTTCGCTCTCCTATCGTTCGCCTGGACGCCCGATCGGCTCCAGGGAATGCATGAGATGCTCCGGTTCCTCCCCGCCCTCGTGCTGTTCTTTGCGGCGCGGCGCTGGTCCGAGCGCGCGTGGTCCTGGGTGCCCTACGCGGCTGCTGCGTCCCTCACGCTGATACTGGTGACGGACTTTATCTTCGAGGATTGGCTCGCGGGCTTTGGTAACTACAACAAGGCCGTCGAGGCGATCGTCGTGCTCCTGGTGTTGGCCTGTGCGGTCGGGCGCTTCTGGCGGGTTCTGATCGTGGTGCCGGTCCTGATCTGGTTGCTCGTCAACAACTCGCACACCGAGATCGTGGGATTCGGCGCGATAGCCCTTCTGTGGTTGTACCGCTGGTTCCGGCGATCGGAGGGTGCCTTGGGTGACGGGGTGATCCTCGGGGCCGTCGGCTTGATCGCCGCGTCGCTGCTGTTGAGCCACGACCTGAAGACGTCCCTGATCTTCCGGCTCGAGATGGCCGCGACCTCCGTCGCCGCATGGATCGCGGCGCCCTTCGCCGGCCACGGCGTCGGGTCGTTCGCCTACGTTTACCCGTTTCACTCGGCGGTTCCGTTGACGCAGCTCCAGACGCCAATGACGATGATCGAGGCGGCGCATAACGAGCCCCTGCAGATCGCGGTCGAATTCGGTGCCGTCGGCCTGGGCCTCGCGATCCTTGTCGTCGTGATGTTCGTACGGCGCGCGCGGTTCGACCCGTACTACGCGAGCGCCCTGGCCGCTATCGCGGGGGTGAGTTTGATATCGTACCCGTTGCGAGAGCCCGCGACCCTAGCACTCTTCGCGTTGTGCGCGGCCCGCCTGACGACGGTGGCCGCATCGGACGTCGTACCCCGTCGACGCCTGCGGTGGGCGCTGGTGACGGTCCCTTTGGTCGCGGTGGCCTACGCCGCGGCGATGCTGCCGGGAGCCGTTCTCGCCGAACGCCAGCACGCGATGGCGGTTGACGTGAGACGATCAGAATTGCCTGAGGCCGAGAGGTCCAGGATCGTCTTTTCGCTCGAGCGGGATGCTTACGGATTTTACCCCTTTAGGAACTACCACCGAATACGTCTGTTCCCTGCGCTCGTCGCCTGGCTGGAACGTGATGGGGAGATGCCGGAGGATCAGGTCGAAGATATATGGAATATCACACGTTCGGCGGCGCCGCGTAGTCCCCCGGTGGTGTTCTCGCGGATGCGGTACGTTAACTCGAAGGAGGCTGTGCGATGAAACTGACGCGTATACTAGGCGCTGCTTTCGCAGCAACGATGCTCTTGTTGGTCGGTGTGGCCGATGCTCAACCCTTGGAATTTCGAGCTGCCCAAGGTGCTGATGGTCTCGACTCTGAGTTTAAGTTTGGCTTCAACGCGGATATTGGAGGGACCGAAGAAACGCTCTGGGACGAGGGAGGTCTCTATACATATCCCAGCGCGGCAGGTCAATGGAACGTAAGCTCCAGCAGGGTTGAAGATGTCTCCACGGGGACTGGTGCCCGTACCGTTGAGATATTTGGGTTAAACGCCGGCTACGTTTTGACGAACGAGACTGTAACGATGGACGGTCAAAATGGTGTCACGTTGACAAACAGTTACATACGAGTCTTTCGGGGAATCACTCGAACGGCGGGAGCCTCGGAATTCAACGGGGGGGATATTTACGTCGGAACGGGAGCAATAACCCTTGGGGTACCTGTGACGAAGTATCTGAAGATTTCAGCGGAACAAAATCAAACTTTGATGGCTCTGTGGACGGTGCCGGCGAATACGTGGTTTTACCTGACTGACTTCTTGGCCTCGACGTTTGGTCAGGCGAACCAGTCTCTCGAGTTCAGATTACTCGCACGTCCGGAGAATGAGGTCTTTCAGGTGAAGCATCGCTTCCTATTGTTTCGTTCTCCGGTGGAATGGAGGCACGCTGTGCCGCGGCGGTTTGCCCCGAAGACTGACCTTGAGGTGCGTGCTAAGGCCAGCGGTGGTAGCATAGACGGAAGTGCATCTTTCCAGGGTGTCATGATGAGTCAATAGAGGAAGGAAAGTATCATGAAGATCAAGATGTTAGAGACGAAGGATGGCTCCAACGACGGGGTCACCGTCGAGACGTTCAAGAAGGGTGAGACCTACGACGTAGGTACCCGCCTCTGTGACAACTTCGTGCGTCAGCAGGGGGTCGCCGACGAGCTCGCTGAGCCGGTGACCGAGTCTTCCGCCGAACCTGAGACCGAGCCTCCCATCAAACCGGAGAAGAAGTCTCGGAAGAAAGCCCCGAAGAACAAGGCGCGGTCGGGACCGCCCCGGAACAAGTAGATGCCGCTGCTCGTAAACAGGCGCGTGCGGACGTGGCCGATGCGGTTGAACCTGGAGACCGCGCCGGCCGCCGAGCCGATCTCGACCTCGGAGGCGAAGTCCCACCTCCGGGTGGACGTGTCCGACGATGACACGCTCATCGGCAAGATGATCGTGGCGGCTCGACATGCCTGCGAGAAGTATACCGGCCGGGCGCTGATCAACCAGACGTGGGAGGTATTCCTGGACGCCTGGCCACCTGGTCAGAGCGTCCCGATCTGGGAGGGAACACGCGTCGGTCCCGCGACCTTGCTGGATGGTCTGGTGACGGGTATCGATCTCCCGAAGTCGCCGCTCTCCTCGGTAACGACGATCGAGACGTATGACGATAACGACGCGGCTACGACGTTTGCCGCGTCGAACTACTTCGTGGACACGGCTAGCGAGCCGGGACGGATTGTGCTGCGGTCCGGCTCGTCCTGGCCTCAGCCAACGCGGGTGGCGAACGGCATCGAGATAACCATCGTCGCGGGGTACGGCACCGCAGGATCGAACGTCCCGGACGACCTGCTGCAGGGGATGTACCTGCTTGTCGGGCACTTCTACGAGAACCGGGAGGAGAGCCTGGTCGGGATGACCGGCGCGTCGCTTCCGTTCGGGGTCAAGACCCTCTGGGGTCCGGAACAGTTGATGGGGATCGGCTGATGCGGATCGGTCGGATGCGCTCGCGCGTAACCATCCAGGTGGAGGGCACGCCGACCAGCGACAGTGGGGGTGGGTTTACGCAGACCTGGGCCGAGCTCGACGTGTTGTGGGCCCGGTTGCGGGCGCTGTCGGCCAAGGAGCTGATCGCGGCCGGGGCGCAGGAGGGGCAGGTGATGTATGATGTGACGATCCGTTACCGGTCTGACGTGACGACCGCCAATCGTATCTTGATCGGCTCGCGGACGTTCAACATAACGGGGGTGATGAACCCCGAGGATCTCAACGAGACGCTGATCCTCCGCGCCGTCGAGGGAGTCGCAACCTGATGGCCTTGAAATCTGAGACGGTGGTGGTCGGACTGGACGATCTGCTGAAGAAGTTTGGGGAGATCCCCGACGACTTTCGGCCCGTGCTCATGCGAAACCTGGAGGCCGCTGCGATCGACGTGATGAACCACGCGAAGAACTCGATGCTTCGTCAGTCGAAGACCGGGCGCGAGTACCCGGCGGTCCCCGGGAGGCGGGCCTACCAGGCCTCGGCTCCTGGAGAGTCCCCGGCCACCCCTACGGGTCGGCTCGCCGCTTCCCTCCGCCACCGGTCCGATCCGGTAAAGCTGGAGGCAGAGGCGTTCACCGACGTTGACTACGGGACACATCTGGAGTTCGGGACGATGAAGATGGAGAAGCGCCCGTTCTTCGCACCAGCTCTCGCGGCCACGGTTAAGAAGAGTCTGCGCCGAATCGAGAATGCGATTAAGAGGAGGTTGAAGACCTTGTAATGGCGAGCGCGGAGTGGCTCATCCAAAAGGCGGTCTACGGTGTTCTGATCGCGGACTCTGGTATCCAGGCGCAGGTCGGGTCTACGGCCCGCGTTTACGACCACGTTCCGCAGGGGTCGACGTTCCCCTACATCACGCTCGGGGTAGGCATCGCGATCGACGAGAGCACCTTCAGCAAGTTCGGCCAGGTCCATACGATCGATATAGACTGCTGGTCGCGGTACCGAGGATTCCAGGAGATCAAGGACATCATGACGGCTGTGAACGACGCGCTCCACGAAGCCGTTTTGACAGCTGCTGGATTCGTCGTCGCCGGGATCATCCAGACGTTCTCCCAGGCGATCAACGATCCGGACGGTTTGACCCGGCACGGTATCCAGCGTTTCGACGTAACGGTTTTCGAGAGTTAGGAGACGAAGACATGGCACAACTTGTTCTCACGAGCGCGGGTGTCTGGCTCGATCAGTACAATTTGACGGGCGACCTCAACTCCGTCGCGTTGAACTATGGGGCCGAGCTTCAGGATTCCACCGTATTTGGAGGCACCACCCGGACACGGAAGGGTGGTCTGAAGACCGTGACCGCCAGTATGGAGGGGTTCCACAACGCCGGCACGGGGCTCTCTGACGAGGGGCTGTTCGACAATATCGGTGTGGCAGACGTACCGATGACGATGGCGCCTACCAAGACCGAGGGAGAACTGGCGTACTTCTTCAAGGCGATTCTTGCCGAATATTCATCCGGCGCCACTGTCGGCGAGATGTTTGCTTTTAGTGTTACGGCGGAAGCGTCCTCCATGCAGTTGATCCGTGGAACCTTGATGGACGACACCACGGAGACGACGACCGATCAAGGTGACGCTGTACAGCTGGGCGCCGTGGGAGCGACCGAGTCGGTGTTCGCCGTCCTTCACATCCTGTCGGCAAGCGCCGGCGATACCTTGGACGTGACCATCGACAGTGACGACGTTCAGAACTTTGGGGGCACGCCCGAGACTCAGATTACGTTTACGCAAGTTTCCGACGAAGGGTCTCAATTTAGCGAATCCGCCGGCGCTGTAACGGACGATTGGTGGCGCGTGGACTGGACCATCGCGGGGGACGGTTCCGAATCCTTTGAGTTCGTCGTCGCGGTTGGTATTGCCACTTCAACGTAAGGAGACGTGCTATGGCTCAGCTTGTTTTAACGGATCCGACGGTCACGATCAATACAGTTCCCTTGACCGCCTTCACCCAGTCCGTGACCATCACCTATTCCCGTGAGCTCGTGGATATTACGGTCATGGCTGCAACCACGCGGGCGCGTCTCGGTGGCTTGTTTGATTGGTCGATGGCATTCGAGATGACCCAGGACTTTGCGGCGTCGGGTCCGGACGTGACGCTGTTCTCCCTGGTCGGTGTCTCGACAGCCCTCAAGGTTCGGGTTACCTCGGGAGCGATCTCGGCTACGAACCCGGAGTACCAAGGCAACGGGCTTCTGGAATCTTACCCGCCGCTTCAGAATACGATCGGCGAGCTCGCGACCATTACCCTGAACTTCTTGGCGAACGGCGCCTTGACCAGGGACATCACGCCGTAGATATTTGCAACATAGGAGGGAAATCTGATGAGCAAGACACTATCACGCGACGACATCCTCGCTGCTGACGATCTGCCTCGAGAGTCGGTGGAGGTCCCCGAGTGGGGTGGCGCCGTTCACCTTCGGTCCATGACCGGGACCGAGCGTGACGCCTTCGAGGTGGGCTTGATGGGGAAGACCGGGACGAACATGGAGAACATCCGGTCCCGGCTCATCACCCTTACGGCGGTAGACGAGAAGGGCGAACGCCTGTTTCCCGAGGAGGGCGACGTGATCCTCCTGGGGAAGAAGTCGGCGGCGGCCCTCGATCGCCTGTTCGCGGTGGCCCAGCGCCTCAACGGTTTGTCGGCGAGAGATGTAGAGGTGCTGGAAAAAAACTGACGGAGCGGCCGTCGCGCCGCTTCTACTTCTCGCTCGCCCGGGAGCTCGGGATGACCGTTACGGATATGCTGTCCCGACTGCCGGCCCGGGAGCTCAGCGAGTGGATGGCTTACTTCAACCTGGAGCAGCGAGACATGCGGCAGCGGGAACTACAGCGTAAGGCCGAGCAGGGTCTGGAGAAGGTGGGTTCCCGGCGGAGGGTGCGCTGATGGCGACCGTCGGTGAGCTCGTCGTCAAGGTCAGGGCCGACACGACCAACCTACGGCGTAACCTGAAGCAGGCTGAGGCGTCCGCGAAGAAGTCCGCGGGGGTGATGGCCCGTGCCTTCGCGAAGATGCGAACCGCGATCGGTGCCGTAGCCAAGAGCATCTTCTCGATGCGGGGCGCCCTGGTCGCGGTGGCGGGCGCGGCTGCCTTGGGGCTCGTGGTCAAGCGCTCCCTCGAGGCGGCAGATACGATCGCGAAGACGGCCGACATCATCGGGATCAGCACGGACGCTCTCCAGGAGTACCGCTTCGCGGCGGGTCTGGCCGGCGTCGAGACGGCGACCCTGGACAACTCCTTCAAGAAGTTTACGAAGAACGTCGGTGAGCTGGGCAAGTCATCGAGCGAGCTTGACACCACGCTGCGCGATCTGGCTCCTACGATGCTGGAGAACTTGAGAGCGGCTCGCAACATGGACGAGGCACTGGCCGCTTTTTTCAAAGGCCTGTCAAATGTGGAAGGTGCCGCGAAGAAGGTGGCTGTCGCGCAAGCAGCGATGGGACGGGCCGGTTCCGTCATGGTCAACATCGTTCGCGAGGGGAATCAAGCCCTCTTAGACTTCATGCAGCAGGCACGGGATCTCGGACTAGTAATCCAGGAGAGCTTGGTAAGGGACGCTGAGAAAGCCATCGATCAGCTCTCGATCCTCGAACAGGTTATCAGGACTAAGGTGACCGTCGCGGTCGTGGAGAACGCGGCCGAGATAGCCAACGCAGCGGAGGCCATGACGAGCTTTGTTATAGGTTCCATCAACCTCCTAAGCAAGTTGGCCAGTGCTTGGGAGAAAACTGGGAACAAGATCAGTGAGATAAGCAGGAATTTTTTATTGAGTCCGGAACAAAGAGCTATTTTTAATCAAGCCCAACAGTTAATAGAAGGGGGCAACGCACCCTTTCCGGTCGGTCCCGGTGGTCTCAGAATCGGCATTCCTAAACCAGATGTTCCCCCAATTATGCGGGTTCCACGAATAGTCCCTAAAGGATTTGATAACAAGACGTTGTTTGATATTAAGAAGGCTATTGAAGATGCGCGGAAGGAATCGGAAAAAGCGAAGGGAGCCCTTGAGCAGTACGCAGATTCGGTGAGCGATCTTAACGCCGGCCTCCAGAACGTGGCCGTGGGGGGTCTCCGGTCGATGGAGGACGCCCTGCTCGGGATCGTGTCGGGGACGGTCAAGGCCAAGGACGCCTTCAAAACGATGGCGTTCTCGATCGTCCAGGATCTCCAACGTATCCTGATACAGAAGGCCATCACCGGTCCCATCGCGGGGGCGCTAGGCAACTTCTTCGGGGGCGCCCCGGCTGCGGCCGTCGCTCCGGCCCTGGTGCCGTCAGGGGTGTCCTCGGGGGGTGGGACGATCTTTCAGAGCTTCGACCTTCGCGGGGCCGCCCCGGGAACGGCGTCGATATCGGCTCGGGACCGGAACATGATCAAGCAGGAGACCCTGGCGGCCCTCGCGGACCAGACCAACCAGGGCGGGGCGATGGCCCGGGCGACGGGGCGGAGGCGGTAGGGTGGCGATACTCTCCCTCCCCAGCTCACCTGGTTTCGCCTCCTCGGAATTCCGCTTGCTATCGAACACGCGGTCCTTCACCTCCGCCGAGGACGGTTCGACGGAGACCGAGGAGAAGTCGGGGTCGCACTGGCTATGGGAGGCGATGCTCCCGGTGATGGCCGAGGCGAACGGGCGAATCTGGACCGCGTTCTTTGTCTCGCTTGACGGGACGGCCGGTCGTTTCTACGCGGGCGATCCGGCCGGCGCAACTTCTCGCGGCTCGGCCTCCGATCCGACGGGTACGCCGATAGTGAAGGGCGCAAGCCAGACCGGCAAGAGTCTCATTACGGACGGGTGGGGGCTGAACGAGACCAACGTGCTCTTGAAGGGCGACTATATCGCCTTTGACCTTCCCTCGACGGGGCGGTCTCTTCACCAGGTGACGGCGGATGCGAGCAGCGACGGGGTGGGCACGGGCGAGGCAACCCTGACGATTCACCCGGCGCTTCGGGAGAGTCCGGCCAATAACGCCACGATCATCGTCGACGATACCACCTGCGTCATGATGCTTTTAGATGATAACCAGGCGCGGTGGTCGGTCGATACGGCGGGCTTCTACCACATCGCCTTCACGGCGATCGAAGCGTTTAATACGGGATGACGGGATGACGCGCACGACGACAGCAGCGGAAGACACGGTACTCGCGGCTGAGCTTCGTCACCCCGTGTTCTTCGCCAAGCTGGAGTTCACCACGGGAACCGTTCGGGTGAGCACCCATAACGCCGTGCTGAACTGGGACGACGGAGACGGGGCGGTGGACTATACCGGGCTCGGGGATCTCGGGGGTATCAGCCACGTCGAGGAAACCATCGAGGGGAAGACCAATCGTGTGACGCTATCTCTGAACGGTGTGAAGTCGTCCCTTGTCGCGCTCGCTTTGGGGAGCGGCTGGCGGTGGCAGCCCGGTACGATCTACAAGGGGTGGCTGAACGTGTCCACCAAAGTCCTTGTCGAGACGCCCCGTGTCCGCTTTAAGGGGTGGATGGACTCGATGCCGTTTACCCTTGGTACGCGGGACGAGCCGGCAACGATCAACGTATCCATAGTGTCCCGATTTGCTCGATGGGAGGTACCCTTCAACGCGCCCCGGTGGTCGAATGCTGATCACCAGAAGCGGCGAAGCGGCGATAAGTTCTTCGAGTTCATGCCCGAGATCGCCAAGGGTCGGGAGATCTTCTGGGGGCAGTCGGGATGAAGCGCTACCCCAACTGGGTGAACCTGTTGATGGAAGCGATCTTTGTCCGCGCGATGCGGCCCTTCGAGTGGGGATCGTTCGACTGCGCCCTCGCTGCCTGTGATCTGTGGGAGGTTCAAACTGGGATTGATCCCGCTGGAGATCTTCGCCGATACAGGACGAGGGCCGGAGCGACCCGTGTGCTGGCGACGGAGGCCCCCGACGTGCTCGCCGATCGACGCCTGGAGAGGGTTGCCGAGCGGATGGCGGGGGAGGTCGGGATGATCGCGTACCCTGCCCCCTACGCGCAGCGGGGGTTCATTGTCCTGGTCAGCGGAAGCCCGGAGATTACGCTCGGCGGGACGGATGCTCTCGGCGTAGTGGACCTGTATGGTACCGGGATTCTTGTGCCGCATCTGGACGGCGGGTGGGCGACGCTTCCGTTGACCCGCGCCCGCTTGGCCTGGGGGGTGTAACGTGCCCCCGGTGATTATCGCGGTCGCGACTGCCGGTCTATCGGGGGCGCTCGCCGGGGGCGCCGTAGTCGGGGGTGCCGCCGGCATCTTTGGGTTGGGCGCCATCGGGACGGGCTTCGTGGTCGCGGGAGCGAGCCTCGCCCTGTCCGGCTTGTCCTACGCCCTGGCGCCGAACATCGAGGCGCCAATCGTGCCCAGCTTCCAGGCCCAGGCGCGAGCGCGAACCATTACAGCACGCTCGACGGGGGACGCGCGGCAGCTGATCTTCGGCGAGGTCGAGGTGTCCGGCCCCCTCAACTTGTTCGCCTCGACCGGGACCAGCAACGAGTTCCTGCACCTGGTCATCCCTCATGCTGACCACCCGTGCGACGAGATAGTTTCGTGGAGGGCGAACGACACGGCGGTCGGGACCCTCGACGGCGACGACATCGCCGATACGGGGAGGTTCAGCGGACACGTTCGGGCGATCGCGCACCTCGGGGCGTTTGACCAGGCGGCAGCCACCAACCTCGTCGC
>SDBU01002806.1_pt1 | contig 22659 bp, 15 predicted proteins | sample 2277071 | NCBI WGS metagenome assembly SDBU01 (sample SAMN10397929, study PRJNA504765) | marine sediment metagenome | isolation source: marine sediment core GS08_GC12, 126 cmbsf | place: Arctic Ocean: Gakkel Ridge, Loki's castle | collected 2008 | reverse complement strand
AATATCGGCCAAGCAAGGCCAAAAACAGGATAGCATCCGGCCGCGCCGGAGCGATAGCCCAACGCAGGACCAAAACCGCCAGAATCCCGCCCTGCGTCGGTGGAGAATCCGCGCCGGATCAGCCCAAAACACACGGCAGTGCCATTCGGGACAGGCACCTTCCCCCCCCCCCTTTACCCATCCCCCTCTACCTTACCCTTTACCCTCAAATGACGAGAGAGTTACCCACGTTCTTAGAGTTTGGATGATGCGTTCGCTATTGCTCATCCGAAAGCCCTCTTACGGCGCGACCGCCTCCTTCCGCAAGGCGAAGAGTTTCTTCAGATTGGCTGTTGAGAGCTCGGTGAGCCAAGGCTTGCCGGTGCTGATGGCTTTCTCGGGTGCCTCAGGCAGGAGGCAGGAGGGAAGAGGGAAGAGGGAAGAGGGAAGAGGGAAGAGCACGGCGGGCGTCTCTGGTGCCTGTTGCCTGTTACGTGTTACCTGCCGCCTCACATGGCTGCTTTTGAGAGCGGTCGTGCCGCCCAATACCGGGGAATCGCCGCCTGTTTTGAGATGCGCTCCCTTTGAACCTGCGCCGTGGCCCAGTGTTGACACCGAGTTGCACTTGCCCTTAGCATCAAGGAGTCGAAAATCCTGGCGCGGAATATCAGGGAGGCGAACGTAATGAGATACGTCAGACGAAAGCTGCGGCGGCGAGTCGTGGTCGCGGTTTGTACGATCGGTTTTCTTGGTCAGTTTAGCGGTTGCCAGTTCGACGAGATCACCGTGACGCAGACGGTGGATGGGCGGGAGCTGCTGATCAGCCTGGTCCGCGGGGTGGTTCTGGCACCGATCGACGATTTCATCACCACGTCGATCAACGACGCTTTCGAGGAGGAGTAGGGTGGGCACTACCCACCATCCTGGTCGGCGAGATTTGCAGGTGGTGGGCGATGCCCACCCTACCGGTCTGAGGGAGTCCCGGTCGATGGGCCAAGCAGGCCGTTCCAACTTTTGGCCAAGCGGTGCTTCCATGAACTCACCACGGTTTGTTGTGCTGGTCTGGTGTTTCCTGCTGCTCTGTGCCGACGCGAGCCTAGCTGACGTTGTGTCCACCTCAGACGGGAGCCGGCTGGTCGGCAGGGTGGAGCAGATGGCCGGCGGGAAGATCGTGATCGTAACAGAGTTCGCAGGCAGGCTGGAGATCGACGCGAGCAAAGTCACGGCTATTACGGTCGATAAGCCGGTGAACGTGCAATTTGAAAGCGGAGATCGGCTTGTCGGCACGATCGAACACCCATCCGAGCAGGACGGATCGGTGATGCACACGGCCCTGGGTGACATCCCGGTTTCATCCGAGCAGATCACCGCGATTTGGCCGGTCGGTGCTGACAGCCCAGAGGTCGCGGCAGTCAAGGAGAAGGCTGAGCGGGCTCAGGCGGCGCTGGAGCCCAAGTGGTCTGTCAAGCTGGAAGCGGGCGGGGCGTTCACCGAAGGCAACACCGATACCATGGAGGGGCGCGGGCGGCTCGACTTGAAAAGGAAGACCAACGACGACTTGCTCGAATTCTTTCTGGCTGCCCGGTTCGCGGAGCAGAATGAAAAGCGGACGGAGAACGAATACAGAGGCGGGATGCGCTACGAACATCTACTGACCCCGCGGTGGTTTTGGTTCACCCGGATGGAGCTCGAGTTCGACGAGTTCGAGAACCTCGATCTACGCACAACCGCCACAACCGGCGTCGGGTATCACTGGTGGAAGGAGCCGGATCGCCAACTCAAGAGCCGCGTGGGCGTCGGGTATCGCCACGAATCCTTCGATACGGGTATAACAAGAGATGAGGCTGTTATCGACCTGGGCGTGGATTGCCGGTGGGCCCTGGCGTCTTGGGCGGAGCTCACTTCTGAAGCGACCTACAGCCCCGCATTCCAGGACCTCGACGACTACCGGCTCGATTTCGACACCGCCCTGGTCTTCCCGCTGAAGCACGATGCCTGGAAGCTCAAACTGGGTATGCGGAACGAATACAATTCCAGGCCACTGGGGGGCATCGAGCGCCTCGACAACATGTATTACGCCAACATCGTCCTCGAGCTTGAATAGGTGCGTTTGACGCGGAATGTCATCCACATCCGGCTGAGGGTATACCAGGGGACATATGCCCGGCACCGCGGGCCCGGCGGACCGGCGCCGGCCTTCCGCGTGCGGTTGACGGACGGACGCTGCGAAAACTGGACATTGACGAGCTGCTTGACCTACGCGAGACGGTAGACAAGGCGATCCAGGGCAAGGCTCCCGAATTGAAAGAGCGGATCGCGGATATGCAAAAGACGTTGAAGGCGATCCAGGGCAAGTGAAGGGATGAGGTTCCCTTTTGAGCATCACAGCGGGCTGGCTTCGGTCAGCGCCCTTTCGTTCTGGACATCTCTGCTCCGCAATGGATAATCGCAGCACAGTCCGCTGGAGGCAAAGATGAGCAACAGAACTATCGCAATCATTGTCGCCAGTATGATCGGCGTGGCGTTCTTGGGCTTAGGCTTATGGGTGTCCTCTCGTTCGAGTCCGCCTCTCGATACCTCCGAAGCGAGCCCGCCGCCCGCAAACGTTGAACCCGCTTCAAGTGAGGAACGACCTAAGCAGACAGCCGAAGCGACAATCCCAGCGTTTCGCGTCATTACCGACACAATCGCATACGACAACCCACTACGTAGCCAAGTAGAAATAACCGTCTTCATGGAAGACCGAGTCACGGAAGAGAGTATACGCCTCTTGCTTGACCACCTGTACGAGCTTGCGAAGAAAGTCGGTCCCTTCCAATACCGCCAGCATCCAAACTGCTTTGACATTCGCATCTATGCCAGAAGAGGGCAATCTTATATCGCACAGGGATGGAAGAATCCGTCCAGCGAATTCGATGTTCAAATCCGCAAGGGATTGCTCGCAACAGTAAACGATCCGCCAACCGTCAGATTTGGCTTAAATGAGAATAATCGTCAAATGATTTGGCGAGACATTGTTCGCGTCGAAGACCGAGCCCACCTTGAAGCGAAAGAGCTGTACCCGTTTCCTATGCCGAGGAATGATCCAAACTATACGGAAACAGGAGAGAAGAACCAGCTTGAGAAGCAATTGGATTACGCTAGGGAGTTGATGAAACAGTACCGAATAGAGCTAGCGGAATCTCTCGGATTGACGATGGAGCAATTAGAGGAGATCGGAGACGAGGGAGTGGTGAATTGGTGGAAATCTCCGTCGCTTCCGTGATATCATTAGCAGGGTTCCTCTGGGCGACTACTTCTTCCCGCCGAAATAGTAATTCTCGATACCCTTGACCGCGTTGCTGACAATATCGGGGACGGTCATTCCGTAGTGACGCCAAACCTCATCGCCAGCATCGCCCAACAGCATTTTGATAACCGTCTCGTTTGCCCCAGTGATTAGTGCCGTCGTCGTGGCAGTCTTCCGAATCGCTCCGAAAGAATAGGGCAAACCCAAGTCAGACATTTTCTTGCTGAATTGTTGTCCTAACTGATCCTTGCGAGAATTCGCGGACGTATGCTGATAAGGATTCCCGTGCGTTGTGGTGAAAACATAGACAGCCGACTTAGAGGTTTTCCGATACTGTGCCAACGCCTTGACAGTCCGTTCCCACAACGGGATTCGACGAATCCTTGTGGTCTTATCTCTTGACCAGTCAAAAACGCCATCGTCTCGAATATGAGTCCACTTCAAGCGAGCAAGATCGGCGTTGCTGCCAGCTATATTCATGGCAATCAGACAGATCAGCGACCATTTTTCGTCCAGGTTAGACAGCATTGTCTCGAAATGAGCGGAAGTAATGAGCGGAAGTTCCCGTTTGCTTGCTGTCGATTGTCTGAGAACGGCGAGCATATCATCTATACCAGAGACAGCGATTCCCGCTTCACGATTGGCTGCGGTGAAAGCTCCCTTGACAAGCACGAAATGCTTGTTGACGGTCGCTTGCGATATACCTGGAGCCTTGAGTAATTTCCTGAACGGTACATGTTGCGGCTGAGTCTTCAGCCACTTTGTCCGTTTGCCCGCTTCACTATTCAGCGAATCCCGATAGCGAAGAAAATCGTTCTTGGAAAGGGCGGAGAGTGGGGTGCTACGTCCGATGAAGTCAAGCCAATGTGATAGTCTGGACTTGGCGTCGATGTAATGAGCCCGCTTCGTTTCAGGGTCGCGTTCGGACTCAGCCTTGAGATACGCGAGATAGGCATCGGTGACGTTCTTACAGGTGTGCCCCGTGGGCTGAGTGGTCGGCTGTGGCGCCGCCCCGAGACTTGCTTCGCTACTGGCTGCCACTTCGTGAAAGTATCGCACCGCTCCAGCCCTTAGACGCTCCGCAAGCTCCGCCCGCTGATCGTCGGTTAGGTCGCCAACGTCCACGTTGCTGGTGATAATCTTCGCAGCGTTGGCAAAGCCCGCGAGCCTGCCAGCGGAGCGGTCAGCCGTCTTGAGCGTGGAGCCGAAAAGATGCGCCGCCTCATGCTCGTGCCATCTTCTCTCGGCTGCGGTCTTGACGGTCGCATCATCCTTGCGAGTGACGGAGTTTTCCCGGCGTCCCGATCCCCCGAAGTATTTTGGCTTGCCATCATAGAGCCGATACCAGCCCTTCGTGGTATGCCAGCGAAGCCCTGGAGCCTGTTTCCTGCCACGTTTTGCCATGGCCTGATCCTTTCCAAAGGTACAGGTAATGGTACAGGGAATTCGGGCGAATGTACAGGGAATAGGTACAGGGAATTTGACTTTCCGGGGTCTGTTGCTGGAGAGGCTTTCGCCGTAAACCCTTTGTTTTCAAGGGTTTACGTGACAGGCGGCGGTGGGATTCGAACCCACGATAACGGATTTGCAATCCGTCCTCTTAGTCCACTTGAGTACGCCGCCGGAATCCGGGAGCCACTCTGTCGAGCGCCCTTAGAGGCTATCGGCCAGCGGGTGACACGCGCCCAAGCCTGCTTGGGCGCAGCCTCGTGAGCCGATTCGGTCGCTACATATAACGGCCCGCTCACCTGAAGGCAAGAAGTGTACCGCTCCGCTCATGGAGTGGCGGACGCCCGCACACCCTGCTCCCCGCTTGTCCACCCCGGCCCCAGCACAGCCCGGACGCTCCCAGTTCTCCATACCCTTGATGAGACCGGCCGCTCCCGATTCTCGATCCCCGTAATCCCCAGCCGGGCACCAACGCCGCTCCCCGGGCTCCCACGCTTTCCGCCGGGCCTCGGACCAACGCTGAAACGTCGCAGAGGCAACCGACTGGCACGGCGATATTATCGGTCCTCACGGCGCGATTCTCGCCACCCAGGCAAGCACAGATGGATCGGCCCGCGTCTGGTTCCGATAGTACAACCGTCTGCGAGGGAGCACCAAGGTTATGGAGTGATAGGACCATGTCACGCGAAGCCAGGCTATTAACCGTCGGGGTCATCGGGTGCGGGAACTGGGGGCCAAACCACGTCCGCGTTTTTTCCGAGCTGGATCGCTCGCGGGTGATTGGCTGCGCCGACCACAGCCGGGCCCGGCGCGAACGGGTGAGGAAACGTTTTCCCGGCGTGCGGACGCTGGCGGACCACCGTGAACTGATCGACGACGAGACGATCGATGCGGTGATCATCGCCACGCCCACGATCACTCATGCGGCCATCGTGCGACAGGCCTTGCAGGCCGGCAAACACGTGCTGGTTGAAAAGCCGATGTGCACCACCGGCAAGGAAGCCTCGGAGCTTGCCCGGCTTGCGGAGGCGACCGGGCGGGTTCTCATGGTCGGGCACGTTTTCCTGTTCAACGCCGGGATCATGAAGCTCCGCGAGGGGATCGTGTCGGGCGAGTTCGGTCGGGTCCATTATATGGATGCAGTCCGGACCAACCTGGGTCCGATCCGCCCGGACGTCAACGCCCTGTATGACCTGGGAACGCATGACATCAGCATCCTCAACTACCTGCTGGGGGCGACACCGGTCGAGGTCTCCGCGGTTGGCCGGTGCATTTCGCAGCGGACCATCGAGGACGTGTGCTTCGCGTCGCTCAAATACCCGGACGGTACCCTCGGGCATATTCACGTGAGCTGGCTGAATCCCCGAAAGGTCCGAGCGCTGACCGTGGTCGGGGACAAGAGGATGGCCCATTGGGACGACGTCGATCCGTCCGACACCCTGCGCGTTTACGACAAGGGCGTTGACGAGCCGCCATGCTACGACTCCTACGGCGAGTTCAAGTACCTGCTCAAGAACGCGGACGTGCACCTGCCGCGGATCGATCACGTCGAGCCGCTCATCACCCAGGCCAACGCTTTCCTGGATACGGTGCTGGACAACGCTCCGTGCCGATCCGGACCCGTCGAGGCCCAGGCGATCGTTGCGGTTTTGGAGGCTGCAACCGAGTCCACACGTCAAGGCGGCGGATTCTGCCCGGTTGAAATCCGCTCGATCGGCCAGCCGGTGTCGGCCCCGGCAGCCTTGGCGAGGGTCGGCGGCGAGGCCGGCCGGGTGCGAGAGTCCGCAATCGCAAGAGCGTGACAGCCATGCCGACAACGACCGATTCAGCAGTGTTCGTGCATCCGACCGCGATCTGTGAGGCAGCGGACGTGGGTGCGGGCACTCGGGTGTGGGCGTTCGTCCATGTGCTTGAAGGAGCATCGATCGGTAGGGACTGCAACCTGTGCGATCACGTCTTCATAGAAGGCGGAGCACGTCTCGGTGATCGAGTCACCGTGAAGAACGGCGTCATGATCTGGGATGGGGTGACCATCGAGAACGAGGTGTTCTGTGGTCCGGGGATGATCTTCACCAACGATCGTCATCCCCGAAGCGCCCGCATGCCCGAGGTGTCCACCCGTTACGCCGATCGGCAGAACTGGCTTTTGGAAACCACGGTTCGCCGGGGAGCAACCCTTGGGGCCGGGTCGATCATTCTGGGCGGCGTTTCAATCGGGCGTTATGCGAGCGTGGCAGCCGGGGCGATCGTCACCCGGGACGTGCCGGACCATCGCCTGGTGGTCGGTCAGCCCGCCCGGATCGCCGGCTGGGTCTGCATCTGTGGCGCGGGGTTGGAAGGCAAAGATCATCCTTGCCCATCGGGCGGAGTTCAACCTACCCCTCCGGACGATCTGGCCTGCGGGCAATGTGACCGGCGTTACCGCTTGGGCGATGAAACCATCGAACCGGTGATCTAAATGGCCGTGCGCAATCCCACGCCACTGATCCGAGCTCCTAGCGCGAGCGCGGGGCTTGTCCACCGGTCGCTTGCGCTCGCGGCTCGGAAGACCGGCGCGTCATCGCGCACGGTCGTTTAGGGGGGCGAATGTACAAGGGTAAGAAAATCGCCGTCATTGTTCCCGCGCACAACGAGGAGGCGAAGATCGCCCGGGTGGTCGAGCGCACCGACCACAACGTCGTGGACACGCTTCTTGTGGTCGACGATGGATCGGCCGACGCGACCGCCGAGGTCGCCCGGGCTAGAGGTGCCGAAGTCCTGTCACTTGATCGGGTGTCCGGCGTGGGGGCTGCCCTGCGGGCCGGCATCGATTGGGCAAGAGAATCCGACCACGACATCGCCATCTTCATGGCCGGCAACAACAAGGACGACCCCTCGGAGATTCCCCGGCTTCTCGAACCGATCTGCAGCGACAACTACGACCTGGTGATGGGGTCGCGCTATCTCGAGGGAGGCCGATGCGGCGGGGACATGCCTCTGTATCGCAGGTTCGCGACCCGCCTTCATCCCTGGCTTATGAGCCGCTTCACCGGCAAACCGCTTACCGAGAGCACCAACGGGTTTCGGGCTTTCAGGCTGACGCTGATCGACGATCCGCGGATCAACCTGAATCAGCGCTGGCTGGACTCCTACGGGCTGGAGGTGTATTTGCTCTGGAAGGTGCTCAAGCTCGGTTACCGGCACCGGGAGGTCCCCTGCACGAAGATCTATCCCCCAAAGTCGCTGGGTTATACGAAGATGAAACCGGTCACCGGCTGGTGGAACATACTCCGGCCGATCTTTCTTTTAGGTCTGGGACTGAAAAACTGACAGGATGGTGACACGATGACAATACCTCTGGTCAACCTGAAGCGAATGCATGGTGAGCTTCACGAGGAGATCCGTTGTGCGATCGACGCGGTGATTGGCCGCGGGGACTTCGCCCTGGGACGGGACGTTTCGGCGTTCGAAGAGGAGTTCGCCGCCTACTGCGAGGCCGACCACTGCATCACCACCGGCAGCGGGCTCGACGCACTCATCCTGATTATGAGAGGTTTGGGCATCGGTCGCGGCGACGAGGTGATCACCACCGCCAACACCTTCATCGCCACCGCCCTGGCCATCCACCATACCGGGGCGATGCCCGTGCTGGTGGATCACGACGCCGAAACCTATAACCTCGACCCCAGACGGCTTTCGGCAGCCATCACCCCGCGAACCCGGGCGATCATCCCGGTGCACCTCTACGGACATCCGGCGGACATGGACGCGATCCAGACGATCGCCGACGAGCACGGTTTTCTTGTGATCGAAGATGCGTGCCAGGCGCACGGCGCCCGCTACAAGGGTCGCCGCTGCGGCGGGCTGGCGAGGGCGGCTGCGTTCAGCTTCTATCCCGGCAAGAACCTCGGGGCGATGGGCGACGGCGGGGCGATCGTCACCAATGACGATAAGCTCGCCAAGTGGCTGCGGGCGGCGCGGAATTACGGCTCTAACGTCAAAAACCGCCACGCGGTTCGCGGCTTCAATACGCGCTTGGATACTCTTCAGGCTGCGGTGCTGCGGATCAAGCTGCGTCGCCTCGATGAGTGGAACGAGACCCGGCGGAAGTTGGCTAACGCGTACCGCGATCTTCTGGCATTCTCCGATGTTGTCCTGCCGACGGCGCCCGACGACGTCGAGCACGTTTATCATCTGTTTGTAATTCGCTGTCACGACCGCGATGAGCTGCTGGGTCATCTAAGCGATCGCGGCATCGGTGCCGGCCTGCACTATCCCCTGCCGATCCCCAGCCAGGCCGCCTTCCGTCAGGGGTGTGTCATCCCGCGCCCGTTGGTCCACGCCTCCCGGTTTTGTGACGAGATTCTGTCACTGCCGATGTGTCCGTACTTGAGGGAGGATGAGATCACCACCATCGCCCGCGAGGTTACGGCTTTTACCTCGACGTCGCCCGCGCCGGCTGCGCCAACTCCGCTCGTCCCCCAGCCGGGATGATTCACCGCAGAGCGCGCCAATCCCGAAATCTCGACATTTCGACGTTTCTGCGTTTCTGCGTTTCTGCGTTTCTGCGTTTACTCGTGGCGCAGTCCTGTAGGTCGGGCTACGCCCGACGTTGACACGAGGTGTCGGGCGGAGCCCGACCTACCCGCTGCGTTTTTGCGCTTACTCGTGGCGCAGGGCGTCGATGGGGTGCAGGATGGCGGCCTTGAACGCCGGGATGATGCCGAAGAGGACCCCAATGCCCGCTGAAAAGCCCAGAGCGAGCGTCACCGCCCAGATGGGCACGACGACCTCGACCATCATCGGGTGCAGCGACGCGATGTAGCAGATGCTGTATCCAAGAGCGATGCCGATCCCCCCCCCTACGGTGCTGAGCACGACAGCCTCGGTGAGGAACTGGAAGAGCACGTCGCGCCGCCGACCCCCGACGCTCTTGCGCAGACCGATCTCGCGGGTGCGCTCCGTGACTGACACGAGCATGACGTTCATTATTCCGATCCCCCCCACGATCAGGGAGATACCCACGATCCCCGCGAGCACGCTGGTGGCGATCATCTTGACCTGCTCGAAGCTCCGCAGAATCTCATCCTGGCGGAAGATGCGGAAGTCGTTCGGCTCCCCGGGCTTTATGTTGTGCCTCTCCCGGAGCACCCGGCTGATCTGCAGCGAGCACTCCTCGACGTCCTCCTCGCCGGTGGCCTCCACGATAAACGGCAGAAACCTCCGGGCAAAGGGTGAGATCTTGATTGCGGTGGTGTAGGGGATGACCGCGATCTTGTCCTGCGTCTCGCCCAATATGGCCCCTTTGGCCTCGAGAAGGCCCAAAACCCGGAAGCGCAGACCGTTTAAGTACACGTAGTCCCCGACGACCCTCTCATCACACTCCAGCAGCTTTAGCACTTCACGCCCTAATACACAGACGTAGGCACTGTTGTCCACGTCGATGGGGCCGAAGAAGCGCCCCTCTTCCACGAAGAGGCTACGGATGCTTTGAAACTCCTCGGTCGCCCCGCGAAGTTCGACATTCTCAACGATCTCCCGGCCATACTCGATGGTTGCGCTGCCGAAAACCAGGGGGGAGATGCGCCGAAGCTTGTCGCACTGGGCGGTCACCGCACGCAGGTCGTTGATGTCCAACACGATCCGGCCCATCATCCGCCCGCGGTCCCCCTGGGGGATGTAGGGTACGACGATCATCATGTTTGTACCGAATCCGCGGAGCACGTCGGTGACCACGGTCCCGAACCCCTGAACGAAGGAGACCACCGTAATAGTGGAAGTGACCGCTATGATAATGCCCAGCATCGTGAGCAGCGCTCGGGCCTTGTTCACCCAGATCTGGACCAGGGCGGTCAGCACGTTCTGCACGTGGCCTGCAAGCGTACCCATCGACCAGGACCACACGTTCACCGGGATGGCGAGGACACGCTTGATCATGCTCTGCACACTTCCACAAGCTACAAGATACGAATTACGAATTACGAATTACGAAGAAGACGAAGATCCGTTCGTAATTCGTAATTCGTAATTCGTAATTCGTAATTGTCTTGGCGTTTATCCTATTCATGTCTCAGGGCGTCGATGGGATGCAGTATCGCGGCCTTGAACGCGGGGATGATGCCGAAGATCATCCCCGCCCCCGCAGAGAAGAAAAGGGCAAGTGCCACCGACCACAACGGAACATCCGCCTCCAGCATCTGCGGATGAAGCGAGGCAATGTGCACAATTGCGTAACCCAGGGCGATGCCGACGATGCCGCCGATCGTACAGAGCACGACGGCCTCGGTCAGGAACTGGAGCATTATGTCGCGCCGGCGAGCGCCGATGCTTTTGCGCAGGCCGATCTCGCGCGTCCTTTCGGTAACCGAAACCAGCATCACGTTCATAATGCCGATCCCGCCGACCAGAAGCGAGATGCTGACGATGCCCGCCAAACTCCCCGAGGCTACGTTCCTTACTTTCTCGAACTGCTTGAGGGCCTGGTCCTGCCGCTCGATGTCGAAATCGTCCGGCTGGCCGGGCTTGAGGCCGTGCCTTCTGCGCAGGACGCGGGTGATCTGAGCGTAGGCCTGGTCGATCTGCCCCTCGCTGGTCGCCTCCGCCAGGCAGAACAAGCGCTGCCGCCAACTGGGGTACATGTTCAGGGCGGTGGTGTAGGGGATCATCACGGTCTCGTCCTGATCGCCCCCCAGGAAACTGCCCTTCGATTCCAGCAGCCCGATCACCCGAAAGCGCAGGCCGTTAAGGTGCACGTAGTCGCCGACGATCGACTCGTCACATTCCAGCAGCTTCAGATAGGCCCGACCCAGCACGATCACGTGGGCGCTGTTTTCCACATCGACGGGCCCGAAGAACCGGCCCGCATCCGCAAAGAAGTTCCGGATCGTCTGATACTGCTCCGCCACCCCGCGGACGGGAACGTTTTCCGCCTTTTCTTTCCCGTAGGTCAGTTGGCCGTTTCCGGAGAATACGAAGGGGGTGATGCGTCTTACGTCCGGGCACTCCGCGCGCAGGGCCTCGAGGTCATGCACATCCAGCCTGGAGGCCTTCATGCCCATCCCGCGCCCGCCACGCTGCACATAGGGTCTTACCACCATAAACTGTGTACCGAAGCCCTGCAGCATCTTGGTGGTGTAGTTCCCGAAACCCTGCACGAACGCAACTACGGTGATGATCGACGTGACCGCTATGATGATCCCCAGGGTGGTCAGGATCGACCGCCCCTTGTTCGCCCAGATCTGCACGAGGGCGGTAACTACGTTCTGCACCTGCCCCGAGAGCGCCGCAAGAGACCAACGCATAAACCGGAACGGAATGGCAACCAGGCGTCGGAACATGACAATTACGAATTACGAATTACGAATTACGAATTACGAAGAAAGCGGCGATCGGCTCGTCATTCGTACATCGTCATTGGGAATCCCTAAAGAGTTCGGATGTCTTGACGTTTCGACGTTTCGACGTTTTGACGTTTCTGCGTTCTTGCGTTTCTGCGTTTTGCACGTCCGAGGCGATGAGTCCATCCAGGAGCCGGATCACCCGGTTGCACCGGGCGGCGATAAACTCTTCATGAGTGACGATGATGATCGTTTGACCTTCGGCGTGGAGTGAGTCGAAGACAGCCATGATCTCCTCGCCGGTCTCGCTGTCGAGGTTGCCGGTGGGCTCGTCAGCCAGGATGATGTCCGGCTCCTGCACGAGTGCCCGGGCGATGGCCACCCGCTGCTTCTGACCACCAGAGAGCTGGTTGGGGTGATGCTTCGCCCGGTCGGACAAGCCCACGCGCTCCAGAGCAGCCATGGCCCGCTGCCTCTTTTTGGTGGCCTGAGTGTACATCAGGGGAAGCTGCACGTTCTTGAGGGCGGTGGTGCGCGGAAGAAGCTCGAAGGTCTGAAACACGAACCCGATCTGCCGGCCTCGAATGCGCGCAAGCTTCGACTGTGACAGCTTGGCGACGTCGTGGCCCCGAAGGGAGTAGCGCCCCCGGGTGGGCACGTCCAGACAGCCCAGAATGTTCATCATGGTGCTCTTTCCCGACCCGCTCGGGCCCATGATGGCCACGTACTCGTTCTCCCGGATGTTAAGGGTCACCCCGCGCAGGGCGCGGACCAGCTCGGTGCCGACACGGTAGATCTTCTCGATATCCACCAGCTCGATCAGATTGTGACCGTTAGTGCACAAGACACTTTACCCCTCAGCCGTAGCGACCTCATCGCTTTCCGTCGATGCGTCGTCCTCATCAGATTCGGCTGAATCCCCGCCGTCAGCCGTCTTTGTTTCGTCCTCGGACTTCTCCTCATCGTTTCCTTCGGTCGCTTCCTTGCTTTCCGTCTCGGCCAGGGCAACCTTCCGCCCGTCCTTGAGCTGATCGAGGCTGCGATAGGGACCGACAATCACCTCGTCCTCCATGTTCACGCCCTCACGAAGCTCGACCCGCCAACTGTCCGCGATCCCTGGTTCGATCAGGCGCAATCGGGCGACGTCGTCCTCCTTCACAAAAACCACCTTGATGTACTGGGCCTGGCGGGCGCGCTCGGAGAGGTCCAGCCCCACCTGCTTTCTGTCGAACTCCTCGACGATCACCTCGGGCAGATCCTTGCGCAGGCGATGCACGACGGCTTCCACCGGCACGGTCACGGCGTCATCCTGGTGGGCGACTTCGATCTCCACGTTGGCGGTCATGCCCGGCTTGATGCGCGGATCGGTGGACAGGACCTCGAGAATCGTCTCGAAGAAAACCACGTCGCGGCCCTGCAGGCGTGAGCCCTTGGCTGCCACCCGAACCACCCGCGCGGGGACCGGTCTGTCCTGGTCGGACTGGAGGTACACACGGGCTTTCTGCCCAGGCGCTACAAGAGGAACGTCGACCTCGTCCACCCGGGCACGAACCTGCATTCGCGAAAGATCGGCGATCGACATGATCACCGTGCCCGGGTTGTTCATCGTACCGGTGATGACCACCTCGCCCTGCTTGGCGTTGAGCTTCGAGACCACCCCGTCGATCGGCGACTCGATGATGGTTCGTTTGAGATCTTCGCGCATGCGTTTTAGGGCCGCGTCCGCCTGGGCGAGTTCCTGGGCGCGGGCCTCCCTGACCGCCCGGGCCTTTTTCAGAATCGTCAGGTAATCGCTCATTTCTGTGGTGGAGGTCGCGTCCCGCTCGGACAGGCGCTCCTGGCGATCGCAGTCGCGTTGGGCCTTCTCCAGATCCGCCTCCGACTGCTGGATCATGGCTCGAAGCTGGGCAACGCGAGCCTCGGCGGACTCTACCGCAGCCAGAAGTTGATCATCGTCGAGCCGGCAGAGAAGATCTCCTTTCGCGACCGCATCACCCTCCTCGACGGGCATCTCCTCGATCTTGGAAACGATCTCCGAGCTGATGTCGACCTCGAGCACGGCCTCGACGTCGCCGGGGGCTTCGACCCGACGGATGATCTCCCGACGCTCCGGGGTGGCGACGACTACCGTCAAGGAGGGCTCATCCGCAACGTGCAGGATGGACTTGCCGTCCGACTCCTTGCGAAAGTGCCCGAGGGCAAAGACGCCGGCGCTTATGGCCGCCAACACCAACAGGGTAAGCAAAGCCTTCATTACGCATTCTCCAACGGTGTGTGGAACCCCCTGCAAGTCGGTCCCACACGCTCTAAACCACGCTCACACTACCGTACTGCACGGCCACCCGGCCGCTCATCGCCAGCAGACACATGATCGTACAGGAAACAATCGCCATGCGACGGCTGAGCTGGTGCGTTACGGTCAGGCCTATCGCGACCAGAACCCAGAACCAGATTCTAAACGGATCGAACGCCACCAGAAACGACGGCTGCCCGGGCGTCGCCAGAATTCCCAGCGAAGTATCGACCTCGAGGGACCGGTAGTGCATCATCATCGCAAACCGCACGGCGTAGGCCGCAAGCTCGATGAAACCAGAGTATACACAGATCGACATCAGCGTGTGGTACTCCGGCTTTCGACCGGTAAGGGCCACCATCGCATAAAGAAACGAGGCGATGAGAAGATACGAAGTCAACAGGTACACGGGGGAGAAGACGACGGCCCCCAACCGGGCCATCATCTTGTTGAACACGCCCCCCTTGCGAATCGTATCCATCCGGTCTTTCAGCTCGATCCGGTCCACCAAGTTGAGCTGCGTGCTCTCGAGGTCGGCGAGCTGCTTTTCGGTCTGCCGCTCGACGACCTCGTCGATCAACCCGGTCTGAACGGATGCGTAGCCGATCAGCGTCACCAACCCCAGTAGCGTGACCAGGGCCCAGCCGTAGGCTCCGGTGTCCTCCACACGCCTGAAAAGCGACCGTGGGGCAGCGTACACCAGCAGGGCGTGCCGCACGCCCAGCGGCTGCACGGGACGTTCGATGAAGCTCGGTTCCGCGGTGGCGCTCATACCCTTCAAGACCCTTTAACCAGCAGTGCGGGCCGGCCGCAGGCTCAAACCTGCGCGACGGCGCGATCCACAGTGACACCGACCTGCTCGCGGCAGGTTCGCACCGGATAAACCTCGCGGTTCGCCCGGCTTTGACGTCCGCCACGACCCCTCCCACAGCCCGGTGCGGACACCGCCCAGCACGGTGGCCGGTCCGCACGCCCGCCGAGGGACCGTATAAACAAGGTCCATTATACTGACGTATTCGACCTCCGCGGGTTACTATTGCGCTTCTTGGACGCTTTTTGACGATCGACGACAACATCCTACCCAAACAGGGGAATAACTCGTCGGCGCCGTGTCGGATCCGGTTGACCGTCCGCGATCCGAGACGCAGCCGTGGGTGCGAGAGGGGATTCTCGCACCAGCGGGGGCATCCGTTCCGGGGTTCATGCCCGCCTCTTGGGAGGGCATGAAACCCTGTGGCGATCGACATGGCCGCTTTGAAGAGCGGCCATGCCACCCAGTATCGGCGAATCGCCGCCTTTCTTGGGATGCGCCCCCACTGGTCGGATGACGGCACTTTGGATTTGATCTTGCGGCCTGACACCGTACACTCACGGAGGCGTGTAAGCAGGGCAGTCGTTGGGATCAGGGCAACGGCCAGCTTCCCTGATAACTCGTTGGACGGCGATGAGGGAGGCGACACCGGAAGGAGAGCGTGCGATGATGATCGTCAGACGAAAAGGAAATGCTGGATCGAGCCGGTGGACGCGCGGGATCATGACGGCCTGCGCTGCGGGCATCTGGCTCCTTCCGGGTTCGTTCACGCTTGCCCAGGAGGAAAGCCCCTCCGAGGTGCTCGAGACCGCATCGACCGCTCAGGATGACGCGGCGGCGGGCAACAGCGCGGAAGACGCCGGGGCCGGCGACGTCGCTACCCGCCGGTCACAGCCGACGGGACAAGCGGACGCCGGCGAGAGCGCCGGGGAGGCTGCCGCCGATCCGGTTGCGGAACTGGGAGGACGGGCTGCCGTCTACGGCCTGTGGGTGCTCGCCCCCGCTCTGGTCGCCATCCTGCTTGCTATTCTCATCCGCCAGGTCGTTCCCGCCCTTGTCGTGGGTATTCTAGTCGGGGCGTGCATGATGTTCCCCCACTTGTCGGGAGACGATCCTCTTGGCAGTTTGCATCCGGTGGTGGGCAGTTTCAGGCTGGCCGCGGAGACGTACGTCCTGGCGGCGATCTACGACGCGGAGAACGGCTTTGGCCACCTCAAGATCATTGTCTTCACCCTGGTTATCGGCTTTATGGTCGGTGTGATCGGGCGCAATGGCGGCACCGCGGGGATGGTCAAGCTGATAGCCGGAGAAACCGAATCGCCCCGCCGTGGCGGTCTGACGGCATGGTTTGCCGGCCTGGTCGTCTTCTTCGACGACTACGCCAACACGATGATCATCGGGCCGACCATGCGATCCATCTTCGATCGGGTCAAGCTCTCTCGGGCCAAGCTGGCATACATCATCGACTCGACCGCAGCCCCGGTCGCCTCCATCGCACTGATCGGCACCTGGGTCGGAATGGAGATCAGCTATATTCAGGACGGGATTGACGGCCTGGAGAAAGTTCCCGCGTTCCTCATGGTCGGCGAACAGGGCTCAGAGACGCTTATCACGGGCATGCAGGCGTTCGTCTGCAGCATCCCGTATCGTTTCTATCCGATTCTGGCTCTGGTTCTCGTCTTTCTCGTCGCCCTTACCAGGCGGGACTTCGGGCCGATGAAGAGATCCGAAGCCCGTGCCCTTGCCGGCTCGCACGCAGATTGCGAAGGGCTCGAACCGGCTGCGGCGAAACAGGATCAGCCCGAGCCGAGGTGGTGGCTCGGTTTGCTCCCGGTGCTCGGGCTGGTCGCTGCCACGGTGGCCGTGCTTATCGTGACCGGCCTGAATGATGGAAGGACCATCGAGGCGATGGACAAGGCCGGGTGGGCCGAGCGGACCTGGTGGGACCAGGCTGGAGTCATCATAAGTAACGCGGATTCCTTCCTTTCGATTTACTATGGGGCAATCCTATCCGCCATCCTCGCCGTTCTTCTGACCCTGCTGTCGGGAGTTTGTCGAGTCAGAGACGCCGTCGACGCCGGGCTCACCGGGATGTCGCGGATGCTCCCCGCTATTGTGATCCTCGTCCTGGCCTGGGGGCTGGCCACTGTTCTGGACAGCGAGAACCTCATGCTCGGACCCGTCGTGGGCGCCCACCTGGAAGCCCAGAACTTCCCGATTCAGTGGGCTCCTTTGGCCATATTCATAGCGGCTGCGGTCATATCCTTCGCCACCGGCACGTCTTGGGGCACCATGGGCATACTGTGCCCGATCACCGTGAGCCTGGCGGCGGGCCTGGCGGGCAGCGAAACGAATCTGGACCCGAGCGAAGCCCTGCGCCTGTTCTACGCCTGCGTCGGAAGCGTGCTGGCAGGGGCTATCTTCGGCGACCACTGCTCGCCGATCTCCGACACCACGGTGCTATCCTCGGTGGCCTCGGGGTGCCGGCACGAAGAGCACGTGTGGACCCAGCTACCCTACGCGCTGCTGGCTGCGATCGTTGCAATGGGCGCAGGAGACGTGCTCTGCAGCGTCTACGATCAGCCGTGGTACTACGGACTCGCCGCCGGGTCTGCGGCTCTGCTCTTGTTCGTGCTCCTGTTCGGGCGCAAACCAAGACCGCTGGTGTCCGCCGGACCGCCTGAGTCCAGGCCCGCACCGCCGCCGATCATCGAGCGCCGCCTGCGGGGGTCTGATTCAGGCGGGCAGTTCCCCGGAGGCTAACCCAAGTTCCGCGCCAGGGGGCGCGAGATGCTGCAATACAATGGTCTACGCGGAGCGGCGAAAGAAACGTCGAAACGTCGAAATTAAGAAACGACGGAACGACACCGTTTTGACTTTTCGACTTTTCGACGTTTTCCCATTCGACATTCGCAATCGCTATGTTAACCGATTGAGCTTGGTTCGACAGCTTGTTGGTGCTCACCCGGAAACCTGCTGAGTTACTGATCTACCCCGGCTGGGGTCTTTCCCGAAAGGTTAAGAGCACACTCTGGTTTGTCCGCAGGGCGTTGACCGCTTGGCGGAGCTTGTCGAAATCGTCCGGTGAGAGTGTCTCGGTGTTGACGGTCACGTTACGGCGCAACCGCACGGTACGGTCGTCTACGTCAACCGTTTGGGCGACCATTCCCCACGGCCCGGCCACCTTTGCGGGCGAGGCCGGCACGATCGACGGCTCCCACCCTTCGGGCAGCTCGATCATTACGTCAGTGCTTTCGCGAAACCGGCTGGCAAGCTGCACGTCGGTCCGCCGGTAGGAGCGGGTAAGCGGCATGGGCACGTCAGAGAGAAACGCCGGACCTTCTCCGAAACGCAGGATATGCCGCTCCTCGAGTTCTGGGATAGGGCCTTTGCTCTCGACGCTGACCGTCGCCCGGAAGGCGTCGTCCGAGAGAGTTACAACGGAGTGGCTCTTGACGCTGAAGTCACTCAGCACGCGCCCGACCAGACGCTCAATCAGTGACTTTTGGGCGTCCGCGGTGTCCAGCTTCGACGGGTCGAAGAACACTCCGGTTGCCCGGATGCGCAGGTCGCCCGTGGCTGCCCCTTCGGGGTCAACCACAATGTTTCCGGTTATGTCGAGTTCGCCGGGCTCGTTCTCGCCGCGGGCGAACACGTACAACCGTTGGAGAGTGCCCGCCTCATCCACGCTGAGCAGATAGTGCCGGCCCCAATTACCAGGGTTCTTGAACAGGCCGTGCCGGGGATGTACATGGACCCCACCGCCGGGCAGATCGACCCGCACGACAACCCCGGCGAAGGCGGACCCTATAGGGGCCAACCCGCCGGACTCATCCCACAAGTTCGCATCGACGCCGACCGCCGGCGAAGCCTCCATCCCCAGCGAGCGCACGGCCGCCAGGAACACCGCAGCGGACTCCAGCTCGTTGCCGTAATTCGCCCGAAGCACATCGGTCGCGCTTCGCCGGGACAGCGAGGCTAACGCCTTGGGCGAGGTTACGAAGTTGAACGAATCGTGCAGCTTCCGGGCGATTCTGCGGACGCGCTCTGCCGGGTCCGCCTCGTCACCAACGGCCGATTCGGCGAACGCTTTGATGGTGTCGTCCGGCTGTGCCGCCAGGTTGACTCGATCGAGCATGGCTGTGACCCAGGCGGCGGAACTCGGGCAGGTGGTGAAGCGCAGCCGGCTGCCGCGCCGCTGCCACCCCGGTGACTGCGGCTCACCGCGATCACCCGGCAGGTCGTGAGCCCGCCACCGATATGTGGTCTGCCCGGCCCCGTTGACCACGGCTCGCTCTTGCGAAGACTGCACGTTGGGAATCACGTCCATCTGGTGGTGCAGGGTGACACCATACGGCACTGTCACGGTGATCTCTCTCTCGACGGTCGGATAGTCCTCACTCAGCCGCAGCTCGGCTTCGAGCCAGGGCATAACACCTGGCGGAGTAATGACTTCGTAGTCGAGCTCGAGTATCGCCCCCGGCTCGATGCCGCTAAAAGAGACGATTCGTTGCTGCCAGGCAGCATACTGAGGCCAGCCGGCGACGTCGCCGGGGGCCGCTATGTTGAACGAGTACTCCGGCACCGGCAGTACCGCCCCGTCGGGCAAGTGCGTCCTGGCGGCGTGGATGATGACCTCATCCCGACCGGCGACGAAGTCGATGCGCGGGTCGGCGACCTGGCGAACCGGGCGCAGGTTGAGCAGCTTGAGCCATTTGTGATCCCGACGGCGTACGGTTCCGTCCCCTGTGAGAGTCCAGTGCTGTTCCCATCTGAGAATAACCGCGTCATCGTCATACTCATCTTCCCCCATGCCCTTCAAATTGCGGATTGCGGATTGCGGATTGCGGATTTGCCCGTGCGCACCTGTATGCCTGATCGTCTGGGTCGCAGGCGGCTCTACCGTACAGACGATCCACTCCTCGGTGAGGTTCTTCATAGCCAGGATGGCCTCTCGAAGACCCGGATAGTCCTCCGGCGGAACGATCTGGTTCTTAAGGGCCATCTCGAAACGGTACGAAAGGGTCGGTTGTGCGTCATCATCAAGGGTGCTACGGACAAGGATCGCCGGTGGACAGCCCTCCGAGGGTGCCCCATCCTTGCGCAACAAGGGTGGGGGACGGATTTCCCCTGAACGACTCTTGCGTATGGTATGTTTCCCCCACCCTTCGCCAGAGGCGAAGGATGGGGCAGCCACGCGATGCTCGTCGGTCACCGGCCGAGATTCGCAATTCGTAATCGTGGCTTCAAACGTCAGTGACACCGATCCCGAGTCCAGGGTCACAGGGTCCGGCACACGCACGATCTTCCACCCGGCGGGCAGCTTCACGGTTTCCGTGTAGCGGACTTTTCGAGTGGCCCGCAACCGCATGCCGAACTCTCTTTCCTTGGCGTCAACTTTGTAGAAGAAATCAGGGATGAAGAAGTCGGCCAGCGGGTGGGACATCAGCGGGAGACGGAACATGGCTATCCGGGCATCACTGCCGATCGCGGCGTAGCCCTCGGCTGACACGGTCATGTCCACGAATCCGTCGCGGGAGTAGTCGTGCGGGTCGATGAAGTCCAGCCGCTCGAGTCGGGCGTTGGGAGCGATGTTGAGGGCCTGCTCGAAAGCTGCCCGCTGCTCGGTACGTGGATGCTTGTTCGCACTCCTGCGCAGGTAGGTGCAGGGGTAGCCCTTCAGGTCCATCCCGATCTGCATCCGCAGCGTGCCGTCCTCGTCAATCTCCGCTTCGCTGGTGGACGCAAGCAGGTTGTACTCGGGAGTATAGTAGGGTGACAGGGTCAGCGTCTGTCCTTCGGGCGTGCCGTACACCAGACCCTGGAGGGGCTCGCGGCTGGACCACAGCTCCCTGCTTGCCGGCACCCACGTTGGATCGAGGATGCGGAATGAACCGTCTTTGTTGCGCATAACCGTTACGGTATGGTTGAACTGATCCGCCGGAATGCCATCGACCCGCGAACCCGCCATGGTCAGGGCGGGGTACACCTCGTGCCCGAGCACGCGGAGCATGGTCACCGCCATACCGGCTTTATCCTTGCACACCCCCCCGCGATCGCGGAAGGTTTCGATCGACCGGTGCAGGGTGTATCCCTCCCTCGGCCCGCGGCTGGTCCCGTAGTACCGGACGTTGTCCGCCACCCAGTGCACGCAAGCGGCGATCTTGGCCTCTTCGTCCTCCAGTCCCGCGGTCAGCTCCAAGACCTTTGCCCGAATCGCCTCGTCGGCATCGAACTGCGGCTCGTTGACCTGGTGAAACCAGCGCGACTTCTCCTCCCAAGTGGGAAGCGTGGCCATCACCAGCTTCGTCGCGCAGTCATTCGTGGAGACCATGTGCGGCTCACGCTTGATCGCGGGAACGTTCTTGGCCCGCCACGTATACACGTGATAGTCTTCGTCGAACCACAAGGATGATCTGAGTGTGCCGTTGTAGACCTCGTACTGTACCGGCTTGTCCTTGGGCATGTGCACCGAGTAACGCTTCTCGATGATCGGGTAGCCGCCCTGAAAAAGGGTGACTTCGTACCAGTGCCCGGGCATGGGGGGCACGAGTTCGGATTGCGGATTGCGCCGGGAGCTGCCGGTTGGCAGTGCGGATTGCGGATTGGTCACACCATCCGACAGGTATGCAATGTTGAAGCCGATCTTGCTCGCGCGGATCTCGAGGCTGTCGCCGATCTCCAATCGCGGCACTTCCAGCAAGTGCTGCTCTCCGCCCCAGAATATCAGCCATTGCTTTGTAGGCTGGGTGATTGCAGAGGATACCGGGACCGTCTCGATCGTCCCATCCGCGCGATGTACGCGGACTGACTTGATCGTGACGCGATACGTGTCCGGATCGAACTCGAATCGTAGAACGGATTGGGCGCGGATCCCCTCATCGGTCAGAATCCTTATGACCCGGCAGCTCTCGGTAATCGCCAGGCCGCTGTCCTGGACGTAGACGTCGGCCTCGTCCAACACGTAGACAATGGCTGCGTTGTCATAGTCCTCCGCCTCGCCCGCAGCCGCGATCAGCTCCTTGATCTTTTCTTCTGTCGCCGGTCGGGGCGGGCCGGCAAGCACCGGCGCCGCCCACGCCACCGCCAAGCTAATCGCGAGCATCCACTTTCCGCAGAACCTGTCACTCATCAGATTGTCACCTTTCACCACCTGCCGTTGCATTATCCCCAACCCCCACCGAGCCGCGGGTTTCAGCCCGCGCGAAGCCGCGCACACCGCAGCCCGATCCCAATCATACGCCGCTTCACCTATGGCGGGAAGCCCGGAGCGTCGCAACGGTAGGACGGACAAGGATAACCGGTGGACAACTCTCTTCTATTGCCCGACCCGCCCCTAGACCCAAAACAAGCGAACAACGATTGGTCTCTTCGCCGCGGTGCGGGGCGGGCGGTTCGAGCGCGGACTGTCCAGCCCGCCGTTTGTGACGGCATCGTGGCACTCGGTTGTTCTTTTGTCATGCTTTCATTCCGTGATTGTTGGGGGCCTACGCGAACCGGGACTTCCATACCCCGGCATCAT
>SDBU01002805.1_pt1 | contig 22665 bp, 22 predicted proteins | sample 2277071 | NCBI WGS metagenome assembly SDBU01 (sample SAMN10397929, study PRJNA504765) | marine sediment metagenome | isolation source: marine sediment core GS08_GC12, 126 cmbsf | place: Arctic Ocean: Gakkel Ridge, Loki's castle | collected 2008 | reverse complement strand
CATAATGTCATCACTGCCTATTATGCCCAGTACCAGCTTGAGCTTCTCGATCCAACAAATAATATACTTACTGAGCTGCAGAGCGTAGCTCCAGATGAAACAGAACAGAAACTGAGGGGAATTCTCGGCGCCTTTCTCTTCAGCGGTGATAATGTCTATAAAAAGATATCCGTCCTTTCTGGAGGTGAAAAGAGCCGCTTGGTACTAACTAAGATGTTGATTCAATCGGCTAATTTCTTGCTAATGGACGAACCTACTAATCATCTTGATATTGCCTCACGGGAGATACTGGCAGATGCTCTTGAAGCCTATCGCGGGAACCTTTGTTTCATCACCCATGACCGAACGCTAATTCGCCAGATTGCAAATAAGATCATCGAGATAAGAGATGGTAACCTGCAGGTATTAACCGGAAATTATGATGACTATCTTAATTGGAAGGAGTCTTTGGGACAAGGAGTTTTAGAGAATTCCGAAGTGCCGATGTCCTTAACTATAAGAAAAAGTACGACAAATAATAAACTGCGTCAGCGTAAGGTAATCGAGGGACAACTAAGGAATAAGTATTACCGGGAGAGCACTCCCACTAAAAAGCGAATGGCTAAAATCGAGGCTGAGCTTTCGGAGCTTGAGGTACAGCTTGGAGAGGTCGAGAGCTTGTTTTCCAGTGAAGAACATTATGGGCATAGTGCACAGGTTATTGCGACTATAGAGAAGCATCGCAGATTAAAGGAGTCCATAAACTCGCTTACTGAGGAATGGGAGGAGCTTTCCATAGAACTTGAGAGGATGAAACGGGAGTTTAAGAAAGCGAGAAGTATCACCGAGACTTAAGTTAAGCTTGTGAGTCAAACTAAAAGCCAGTATGTAAACCACTTAACAATCCATCTTATTGTTAAATTCTATAAAAAGGAACGTTTATAGCACAATAAATCTTTGTCGCCTTCTCCTTTTTCTTTTATCCTTAGATCCAAGTGGCCTACCTAGACGTTTGCCTTGAGCCTTTATTCTAGCCAATCCGGCTTTAGTCCTCTCACTTCTGCGTTGGCTTTCCATTCTAGCTACCCATCCAGTCAAGCATATAGAAGGTCCGCTAGTTCACCTGGAGCTTCCGTCCAGGTTTCTTGATAGGAGATAACGCGAACAGCACACAATTTCAATCTATTGACAAGGGTTAATATTGCGAGAGGACCCTCCCGCGACATACGATCTAAGGACCATACCAGTACAGCCTCAAATCGTCTCTTCTGGGCATCTTCAAGGACATGTGATAGCTCTTTCTGGTGACCGGCTTTCCAGGCAGATTCCTGTTCCTGGTAGGTATTAATAACTTCGAATCCACGTTTATTTGCCCAGTCTAGCAGTACGGCTATCTGGTTGTTATTATCCTGTCCTCCACTGCTTACCCGGCTATAAATACAGACTCTCACGTTTGTATCTCAGGTAACCCAAGACTGAGTCATCAGATACCTGATCTGCCCCCCCCCTTTTCTTTCCATATGGGTAGTCAGCAATATAATTTTTTACCGTTGACCTTGAAACTCCAAGCACTTTCTTACTATAACCTAATGAAAATCCCTGCCTATGTAATTCCTTAGCCATTTTGATCCTTTCATCTCTAACAATATTCCTAGGCATTATTATCTCGGCTATAGAAATATTGTCAGCATATGCCCTACTTAGGCTAGGAGTCCAGAAGCTAGGTGTCGAATTCTGCAACATCCCGATAAAATCACTTCCTGGCGCATAAACATAAGCCCACTTATTCTTATACCTGTTATTAATAGCAGCAAACATGTTCTTGGCTTCTTCTGATAGCCTTCTCAATTCCTTTCTCTCAAACTCTAACTGCAGTATGCCCGGGTTCTTGAAAATTATGATATTTGCCGAAGATACAATATTCCTATCTATCTGACGGGCTTCTTGAGTCACAAAGATCAACGTCTGCTTCCGTTGCCTAGATAGATTTATTAGAGTGGAAAGTATTCTGGCTCTTTCAGATGAAGAGGCTCTAGAGTGAAAAAGATTATAAGATTCGTCAATAAGATTGACTGTATCTTGCGGAATATCCTCGATTGATGGGACACTACCGATCCATTCCGGTAAATATTCCCTAGCTTTTTGTGGTAACGCAACAACGTACAAGGTTGCTAAGTATCTAAAGTATTCCAACAACTTGTAGCCAAGAGCACTTTTACCTGATCCTCTATTACCAAGGATTATAATAACAGAGGGATGCTTGATAACATTTAACCATCTTCCAACCTCAAGTAGATCGTTATTCTGCATCTTGCCAGATAGTAAATATGGATTTGATAATATCGCTCTTTTTCGAACAGCTTCAGGTAATTCCGACATCATCTTTCCCAGATTTCCTATTGCCTCTTTCAGGCTTTCCCATGATTTTGCACTTGGTTCATAAGTCACTTCCTTAACCTCCTTTATTTTATTTAGATAGGTAATTTAACTATTTTATGTTCAATTCTGTTCAACTCGTTCAAATTGTTAAACCCCCAGACTACCCCTATTTTTTATAGGAATCTTAACGGAGGGGTTTCCTATAACAGGGTGCTTATCACCTTTTCTTTCCATATAAACACGGGCAATTATCCTAGCCAATATACGCAGCCCGTCACTCTCCAAGTCCTGTAAAAGAAACCGATCCTTAATCTGTTAATTTCAAGATAGTGGTCCTTTATAAAATTTTAAATTATCCTGGAAGTTTATAGTACGTGTATACCGTTCAACCATCTCCAGAGATTCCCATCTTCCAAGGTCCTTGATAGTCATGGTGTCCACACCCGCTTTCCTTAGTAAGCAAGCAAAAGTTCGCCGGAAGCTGTGGGAATTGCAAGGTAGACCGGTGGTAGCTTTCAACTTACGTAACATAGAAATGATTCCCCGCGTCTGAACTCCCCAGATATTGCCATTATGTTTAGATTTAACCAACCAAGCTTTCAGGTACTTATAAGTTAGTTCACCGAAGGCGGCAAGCGCCTCCTTTCTACCTTTACCCATAATCTTTATGGTTCTGTTCTCCCAGTTAATATCTTCCCGCTTGATATTCACTAGTTCTGAAAGCCTTAGCCCACTTTCCGTGAATAGAGCTATAATGGCCTTGTCCCTATAATTATCAATAGCATCAAGCAAGATGAAGACTTGTTCCTTTGTAAGGGCGGGCATGATGAGTTTACCTAGCTTTGGGGCTCTCAAATACTCCACCGGATTGGAAAGACCAAACATTTGCCCCCTCCAGTTGTAGAAGGTCTTTATCGCTCGGTAGTAAGCATGGCGATTGCCGGGATTATGAAACTGGAGTAGAAATTCTTCTATGTCCTGTAGACTAACTGAATCCGCATTAACTTCGGCTAGGAACCTGCCAAGTTTAACTCTGTAATACTCCAGAGTACCGGGCTGGACTTCAATCACTTTCCTCGATTGGAGGAAGAGCGCCAGATAGTCCCTCTCTATTGTGGTAGGTCTAATTATATCTTGATTTTCCATTTCGATAACTCACTGAGAGTTTTGAATTGTTGATTCTTTGCTTTTACCTCAAGGTACCGACGCTTAACAGTATCGCGACTAATCCATTGCCCGGTAATCCGACGGTAGGCTTCTGCCATTCGCGACCATCCGAGGTTATCGTCATCACCCAAGCGTAAAACTATCGCATAATCTACGGAGAGACTTGGCCTACCCTTTTTTATTAATCTATGTTGTTCATCCATTTCTGCGATACCTTCCAGTAATTGAAAGCTATAATTGCAGCTTTACCTTTATATATTATCATGCTAAAATATGCTATGATAGGAGGAAGAAATGTTACAGAAATCTGCAATTATTAGAATTAGAAAACACCTGGATATTCCCGAAACAGGTTTGCTGAATGAGGAAGAAGCTTTAACCTGGTACAGAGCTCATTATCGTCAGGCTAAAGGCGTGGGACTAAGGGTGACCTTTGGCTTCCAGTATGACCAATCATCGGGAGTAGTTGACTTTAAATACAAGACCGGAAGGGATTTTATAAAGATTTATGCGCCCCGATCACTTGATGAGGCGATTCCTCTAGATAGAGAAGCACTAGCACTGGCAAAGAAGTTGAATATACCAGAATGGGCCGCTCCTGTGTTTCGCCTTGTTTTATTGATAGGAGATGTGCCTGAGGTACTAGAACTCCACTTTCCTGATCACCTGATTGCTCCCTTAGACGGCCTGCGAGTATTGATTCATCCAGTCAGACAGTTGAGTTTGAGAAAGTGGCGGAAGACAGGAGAGATGATGGGACTATTAACTGGGGAAACAGATTTATGGAAGGTTCCGGGGATAGTCACTACATATAACTCTAGGAGAAAAAACGATATGGAGTTTCTGTACTGGCATACGCTCAGTGCTTACAGGGATGCAATCGGAGAGCGCAGGAAGAGAGGGCAAAAAGGGAAAAGGGGATTGCTTAAAGATACGGCGAAGATACTTAAAGCTAATTACGGCTGGAAATATGGAGAGGATTCCTATACGATAAGACGTTTTCTTGACCGGGCGGAAAAAATATGGCATATTTCCACACGCTAGCGAACAGAAAGGAGGTTAACAATGGTAAATAAAAACCATGAAAAAGAGTTAAGCAAAGTTGTTAAGCAAAATTCTCCGGGGAGTTTATCAAAAGCTAAATTTGAGGCTAAATACAAATGGCAGCGGAGGGATTTGAACCCACGACCAAAGGCTTATGAGTCCTCTGCTCTACCCCTGAGCTACGCTGCCACTAGAGTGTATATATATCACGAATTAAATTAGGCTGTCAATTCTCCCGCTTTATGACATGGACCCCTGTAGCTTTAAAGCTAGCACAAACCTCTTTACCACACTCTAAATTTAGCTCCTGTGCCGACTTTTTGGTAACCAGGGCAACTAGCTGAAACCCGCAGTCTACTTGAATCCGATTGAGTGAACCAATCGACACCACCCGAGTTATTTCGCCAACGAATGAGTTTCTGGCACTACTGCGGACTTTTGATAAGGCTAGTGTTATATCCTCAGGTCTAATACAGGCACATACCCCTTCGCCAACAGCGTAATTTGAAATTGCCTGAATAATATTACCTTCAGCGCCTACAGCCACTACCCCTCCCTCATTTGATATTATTAACCCATCTATAATATTCTCTACGCCTACGAATTCAGCTACCTGTCTATTCTTGGGTGAACCGAACACTTCCTTCAGATCCCCTGTTTGAATAATTTTGCCATCTACCAGCACCCCTATTCTATTCGCCAAACGCTGCCCCTGAGACATATCATGGGTAGCCATTATTATCGTAGTATCATATTCATGCATAATGCGTGATACCAGCTCCTCGATTTTTGATGTAGAAATTGGGTCAAGGTTCGCCGTGGGCTCATCCAACAGCAGAACCTCAGGTTCAATGGCTATGGCTCTAGCTATTGCCACTCTTTGCACTTCACCGCCGGATAATGTTCTGGCGTTTCTACTCTTATAGGCTGAAAGACCGACTATCTCCAGAATACTGTTAACCTTTTGTTTAATATCACCCCTCTTCTTCCCCCTCCACCTTAGACCATAGGCGATGTTATCATATATACTGGTATTAAATACCACTGGCTTTTGGAGGACAAATGCCATCCTTCTCCGTGCCTCCAATCTAGCCCTCTCACGCTCGGTGACATCCATGCCATCAAAATATATTTTCCCTGAAGTAGGCACTTCAAGGAGGTCTATCAAGCGTAAAAGCGTAGTTTTACCAGCGCCAGTGGGACCAATCAGAGCCAAGACTTCACCCCTGTCAACCCCTATGTTAATGTTCTCCAGCACTTCCCGCTCAGCATATCTTTGGTGCAAACCTACCACTTCTATTAAAGACATTATTACCTCTGCTGTATTCTATTCAAGGCAATATTCACAATGAGGGCCAAACATAAGAGGATAATCCCCAGAGCCATTGCCAACTCTAACTCCCCCTTGGATGTTTCCAGTGATATGGCAGTGGTTATGACCCTGGTAAATCCCCTGATATTACCGCCAACCATAAGAGCTATGCCCACCTCCGAGATGGCTCTGCCAAAACCCATTGTCACCGCCGCCACAACAGCATATCTTGCCTCCCTCAAGACAACAATCATAGCCTGAAAGTTGCTGGCGCCGAGTGAAAGAGCTGTATCCTTAATCGCTTTATCTACTCCGCTGATAGCTGAAATGGTTAGGCCAAGCAGTATCGGTGTGATTAGTAACATTTGTCCTATCACCATAACAGTTGGAGTGAACAGTAGGTTAGTTCCGCCCAGTGGCCCAGCTCTGGAAAAGAAGACAAAAACAAATAAGCCGATACAGACGGTGGGAACACTAAAGAATGTCTGGATGACATTTACTAAAAACCTTTTGCCCCAGAAATTATGAAAGTGGATGAGGCTTGCCACAGGTATGCAAATCACAGAGGCAAGGAGGGATGAGGTTACTGAAATCCTCAGCGACCTCCAAGCTATCTCCATAACCTCAGGGTCGAGCGAGACTATGAGCTCAATAGCCTTGATAAAGGCTTGCCATATTTCAACCAATGTATCTCAGTTCCTGTCCAAGGTATTCTAGTTTAGCACACTCGGCTAGATAGATTTGTCGTTATTTGGGTTCCGCCCCAGCACAAGGAATAAATAGCTGCATTCCGTATTCCCTTACACCGTAATTACCGATGAGTTCTTGTATTTCTGGTGAGGTAATGAACTTTATCAGACTAGCCGCCATCTCAGCCTTGGTCTTCTTATGCATCTCCGGGTCTATGGCAATGATGGAATACACATTAAGCAGTATATCCCCCTTATCTATTATAGGCACCAAATCCAGTTTACCCTTGTAAGCCAGGAAAGTTCCCATATCAGTCAGAGTATAGGACTGCTTCTCACTAGCCATCATCAGGGTTGGACCCATTCCTATCCCAGCCTCTATATACCAGTCGCCAGCTTTTCTGACTGTCTCATAATCATAGCCAGCACTCTTCCAGATAGCCTTTTCCTTTCCGTGGGTTCCAGAATCATCTCCCCTGGAAACAAAGCTTCCGCTCTCAGTCTCCATCAACCTTTGGAAAGCTTCCTCAGGGCTTAAGCCCTTGATGCCTGCCGGGTCAGTGTCCGGCCCCACGATAAGGAAATAGTTATAAGCAAAAGGTATCCGCTCCACACCGCAACCTTCAGCTATAAACTGCTCTTCACGAGCTTGGGAATGAACAATGATAACATCCACGTCTCCTCTCCTCCCGTATTCCAGGGCTTTGCCCGTGCCAGCATCCATAATGTTCAGCTCAACATTATACTGCTCCTCAAACATAGGCTCTAAGTACCCCCAGAGACCGGTATCATAAAGGCTGGTGGTTGTGGCTACCCTCAGCCTTTCCTGAGGTGGCAGTGGTACCGCAGTCGATGCGCCACACCCTACCATTCCTAGAACTAAACTGCCAAGCACTATCACAACGATTGAAGAAATTATTACCCTGTTTTTCACTCCTTCTTTAAACTCCTTTGTTACCTCCTAGTAATAATTGTCACTAAAAAAGCACCTCACAAAGGAGGTGCTTAGCAAGTAGAAGCTGCAAATGCCACCACTATACCCTCCTTTCCAAACACGGGAGGCATTGTCGTTTCCAACAATACCCTCTCGGCCAGTCTCCATAGATATTCCTTAGGAGAAATGGCTCGGAGAGATATTTAACTTTCAAATTATATCATAGACTACAAATAAATGGAAGGAAAAGACATTCATCGCGGTCTGGCAACGATGTGTATTGGTGATGGTCAGGAAATAGCGATGATTATAGAGCGGTAGTATTACTACCTGCCTCGTTTTTCATAGTCTGGGCACCAAGTGGCGTTGGGGCGTGCTGAATTATGGCATGCTCCACGCCAATCCCATTTGCAACTGTCACACAGAATTATGTTGATTCCCAGCGCTCTCTTGAGCCTAAGCATAACTCTATGTTTCCATGAAGGCTGAGTCTTGGGCATCATCTTCACCAAACAACTATGAATTACCCGGTAACTATATCAAATTAGATGCCATTTAACAAAAATTGTGATAGAATATAGCTAGTTTTTTGACTAGGATTCTGGTAGCAATTTAATTACGGGAGTAATCCATTATGACTACGCCTCAAGTCAAAGGGGGGAAAAAGCTAAACTTGGAGTCACTCACCTGGGGTGACCTGACCTGGGTTAATATTGAGCAACCAACTGAGCGGGAGACAGGATATCTAGCTCAAAATTATCCCTTTCACCCCTTAGATTTAGATGACTGTCTCAGCCGAATACAACGCCCAAAAATTGATGAGTACAAGGACTATCTGTTCCTGGTCCTCAACTTCCCGATATTCAGCAAAGAGGCGCGGGTAACTACCGCTAGTCAGGTATCAATATTTATTGGTGGAAACTATCTGATTACCCTGCATAAAGGGGAGCTTAAGCCGCTGGTAAAGCTATTTCGGGAGTGCCAGATTGATGAAGAATCAAGACAACAGAATTTTAGCCGGGGCTCGGCTTATCTCCTCTATCGTATTATTGATAGACTGGTTGACTACTGCCTGCCGATACTGAATAAGATTGGGGGCAATATTGAGACGGTTGAGGATGATATCTTCTCCGAGAGGGAGCGTGGCATGGTAAGGGAAATCTCAGTAATTCGGCGTGATATTATCTCCTTTCGCCGCATTGTCTGGCCGATGAGAGCCGTTATCGGCAGTCTGGAACCTAAAGTCCGCCGTTTTACTAAGATGGATATGGCAGTTTATTTCGGAGATATGGTTGACCATCTGGATAAGATTTGGGATGGCCTGGATGAATATAAAGAGATAATTGAGGGGCTAAATGATACTTATGACTCGCTAGCTACTAACCGCACCAATGAGGTCATGCGAACATTGACTATTATTGCCACTATTCTCCTGCCTATTACTGTAATCGCCAGTATCTACGGAATGAATATCCCGTTACCCTTCCAAAATTCCGCCTACTCTTTGCTATTTGTGCTTCTTATCGTGCTAGTTATTATTGGTGGTATGCTCTACTTCTTCCGTCACAAGCATATGATTTAATAACGGTAAGATTGTAGAAGGTAAAGGCTTCAATAATGGATATCAAGGTCTTGGGAGCACATAATTGTGAAGCAAAAAGTTCAAAGTTTATCTGCCTGTTGATTGATGATAGCTTGGTTATAGATGCTGGGGGACTTACCTCCAGTCTTTCTCTCCAGGCTCAGCAAAAACTCAGAGCAATTCTGCTCACCCATCAGCACTATGACCACATCAGAGATATTCCTGCCCTAGCTATGAACCTTTTCCTTCACCAGTCCAATATCAATATCTACTCTACACTGCCGGTGCGTGATGCTCTGGCTACTCATCTGCTAAATGGTGAGCTTTATCCTAAATTCTTGGAACAGCCTCAACAAAAGCCAACAATTAAGTTCACCATAATAGAACCAGGTAAAACTGAACAAGTTGAAGATTATGCTATTTTGGCTGTTCCGGTAAATCACACCAATCCCACTGTTGGCTATCAGGTTACTTCTCCTGACGGTAAATCTATGTTTTACACTAGCGATACCGGACCGGGTCTGACTGAATGCTGGGAGCAAGTATCACCCCAACTACTTATTGCCGAGGTTACGGCGCCAGATGAATACCAGGATTGGGCGGTGCAGGCAGGGCATCTTACCCCGAGCCTGCTTAAGCAGGAGCTAATTAATTTTCGGGAGCTTAAAGGATATCTACCACGGGTAGTGGTGGTTCATATGAATCCCAGCCTGGAAAAGGAGATAGAGACTGAGATAGAATCAATAGCTAATGACTTAAATAGTCCAATCACTCTGGCATATGAAGGGATGCGATTACACTTATAAGAATATTCTCCTATAAGTATAGGCTAGAAGAGAAGGAAGAGGTTTCAAGCAAATACCCTAAGGGGGCGAGGTTAATAAGCAATCTCAAATTTATAGCTGATAATAATGTAGGTAAACTAGCCAGGTGGCTGAGAATAATAGGGTATGATACTTGGCTGTTTAATAACGGGGAAGACTCCCAGATGGTTACCACTGCTCTTGCCGAAGGTAGGGTAATACTAACCAGAGATACCCAGATTGTTAAAAGGCGAGTCATAACCAGTGGGCGACTCAAAGCTATCCTTATTGAGAGTGATAATCCCGAGCTCCAACTTCGTCAGGTAATAGATACGCTAAACCTGGATTACCAGTTTAAGCCGTTCACTATCTGTCTGGAATGTAACCAACCCCTGCTGGAGAGGAGCAAACAACAGGTAAAAGCCCTGGTGCCACCTTATGTTTTCCAAACTCAAAACCAATATATGGAGTGTCCTGCCTGCCACCGAATCTACTGGAGAGGAACGCACTGGCAGGCGATGACCAGGAAACTAAAGAAGTTTATGCAAGGTTGACCGTAGTCCAGTCAATTGTTACACTTCAACACGGAACACATCTTTGCTATAAATTGTCTTAGGAAGAAAAAAGAATGGAGGTGACAAGAATGCCCAAAGGATTAGTGGTCTATGATTCGAAGACAGGTAATACTAAAAAAATGGCAATGGCTATCAGCCAAGGAATGGAACGGGGAGGGCTAGAGGTTAAGGTTAAAAGGGTAGAAAATGCTTCTCTAAGCGACCTTACTGACGCTGACGCCATAGTCTTAGGTTCACCAACCTATTTCAGTAATATGTCAGGCAATGTGAAGGAATTTATTGATAAGAGTGTAGAGCTTTATCCCGATAAACTGATGAAGGATAAGGTTGGGGCTGTCTTTACCTCCTGTGGGGGAGGAGGTGAGATGGCCTTACTTTCTCTTATCCTGGCCATGTTCTGGCACAAAATGATAATCGTTGGGCATCAGTCAGGAACGCTTGGAGCCACTTCAATCGGAGAACCCGATGAGGAATGTATAACTGAATGCCAGGTCTTTGGTGAGAGGATAGCAGGTTTTACTAAAGCTGTAGCTAATTAGGTAGTAAAGACAACAAAAAGCAGCTAAGATAGCGGCAGCCATAAGGTCTACCCCTGAGATGTTACCGTGAAAATTTTAACTACCGACCAAATGCGTCAGACAGAACAAGAGTGTGTCAAGCTCGGCATATTCCTGGACACACTTATGGAAAATGCCGGGAAGGCTGTGGCTGAAGAAGCCAGAAAAATCCTAGGCGCTATTGATAAACAGCATATCCTAATCCTCATTGGACCGGGTAACAATGGTGGCGATGGGCTGGTAGCTGCTCGTCATCTTCACGACTGGGGGGCAAAGGTCAGCCTCTATCTGTTCAAACCAAGACCTCAAAATGACCAGAACCTTAAACAGATTCAACAACGTGGGATAACCTGTATTGAAGCAGAGCAAGATGAAAAACTGGATAGGTTTAATGAGTCGTTGTCATCAGCTAATGCTGTTATTGATGCTCTTTTTGGCACTGGTACAGTCCGCCCGCTTGAAGGTATCCTTGCCCAAGCATTGGAAAAGGTGGGCAAAGTTAAAAAGGAACGACCAGGTCTCCATATTATTGCCCTGGATTTACCCTCAGGACTTGACGCTGATAGCGGTGCGGTGGATGCTGCCTGCCTTTATGCTGATGAAACTATCACCCTTGGCTTTCCCAAGATAGGATTATTTAACTTCCCCGGGGCAGAAAGGGTGGGTAAATTTACCGTAGCCGATATTGGCATACCTGCCCATCTGGCTAAACAGGTGACTACTGAACTCATCACCAGTGAGTGGGCAAGAGAAATTCTACCCCAGCGTCCGCTTCAGGCTAATAAAGGGACCTTTGGCAGGGTGCTGGTTACTGCCGGCTCAATCAACTATATTGGTGCTGCCTATTTAGCTTGTAGTGGCGCCATACGAGTTGGGGCAGGATTAGTAACACTGGCTACCACTACCAGCCTGCAGCCTATCTTAGCCTCCAAGCTAACTGAGGTAATCTACCTCCCGTTACCCGAATCCCATCCCGGCATCGTCTCCTTTAAAGCAGCTAGAGTGATACGCCAGGAGCTCAGTCGCTATAATGTCCTGCTTCTGGGCTGCGGATTGGGACAAAGCCAACCGGTTATAAGATTTATCAGAGCCTTACTTCTTAGGACAAAGTTGGCACTACCATCCCTCGTCCTTGACGCCGATGCTCTTAACACCTTAGCTAAAATCCCAGACTGGTGGCAACAGCTAACTAACGATGCTATACTTACTCCACACCCTGGCGAAATGGCAAGACTGGTGGGGGTATCGGTAGATGAGGTACAATCGGACAGGGTGGGTATTGCCAGAAGGGTAGCTTTGGAGTGGCACAAAACTATTGTTCTGAAGGGGGCTTATACTGTTATTACTGCCCCGGATGGTAGATGCAGGGTTAGCCCTGTAGCCAATCCCGGGCTGGCATCAGCCGGAACCGGTGATGTCCTTACCGGGGCTATAGCTGGATTAGTAGCTCAGGGGCTGCCACTTTTTGATGCTGCTGCCCTCGGTGTATACCTCCATGGCGAAGCTGGCGAGGTGGTTAAAGCTAGCTTGGGCGATGCTGGTATGATTGCTAGTGACCTGCTGCCGGCACTGCCATTAGTTATTAAGCAACTAAAAGAAAAAACTAACCAAGCATTATAGGTGGGGAGGCTATGTTATTAGCAGTTGATGTTGGAAATACAACCATTACCTCAGGAGTTTTTGAAGGTGAGAAGCTTCGTGCTACTTGGCGAATGGCTACTGACATTCATCGATTGCCAGATGAGTATGCCGCCTTACTGCTTAACCTGTTTCATCACCGAGGTCTAGATGCGTCCGATATTAAAGAAATAGCCCTGTGCTGTGTCGTTCCACCATTGATACCTACTCTTGAGAAGCTATGTCAGCGCTATTTTCACGCCTCGCTCCTAATAGTAGGAGCCGGGATTAAGACCGGGGTGCGCATCCGTACGGACAACCCTAGAGAGGTTGGTGCCGACCGCATTGTAAACACTGCTGCTGCCCATCATCTCTACGGTGGTCCAATAATCATCACCGACTTGGGTACAGCCACAACCTTTGATACCGTATCTAAGGAAGGTGACTACCTGGGAGGAGCTATTGCTCCCGGTATTGTCACCGCTGCCGAGGCTCTGTTTATGCGAGCGGCGAAATTACCCCGAGTGGAATTAACCCATCCCGAACATGTTATTGGCACCAACACTATTACTGCCATGCAATCGGGGATTGTCTTTGGTTATGTAGGGCTTATTGAAGGTATGGTAGCCCGTATTCAGCAGGAATTAGGAGAAAAGACCAAGGTGATAGCTACCGGGGGCTATGCCGAACTCATAGCTAAAGAAACAAAGATAATTGATGCGGTAAATCTCGATTTGACTCTGATAGGATTAAGGCTCATCTACCTGATGAACCAAGCCTAACCTGTTATAAGGAGGCAAAATGCTAAACAATAAAACTATAGTTCTGGGTATAACCGGGGGAATAGCTGCTTACAAGGCGGTGGACCTTGCCAGCAAGCTAACCCAGGCCGGGGCTAAGGTTGAGGTGGTTATGACCAAATCGGCGACCAAGTTCGTAACTCCGCTAACCTTCCGCAGCATTACCGGCAGACCAGTAGTAACCGATGTGTTTGAATTGGGTTCTGAGTTTAGTATTTCACATATAGGGTTAGCTGAGGCGACCGATGTAGTAGCTATTGTTCCGGCCACTGCCAATACCATTGCCAGGCTGGCTGGTGGTATCGCCGATAATATATTGTGTTGCACTGTGCTGGCTACTAAAGCGCCAGTTATTGTAGCACCAGCCATGAATGTTAATATGTTCCAGAATTCCATCACCCAGGATAATCTGGCTAAACTGAAAGCCCGGGGTTTTATTATTGTTGGTCCTGCTTATGGTCATCTAGCCTCAGGTAAAATGGGTCTGGGGCGTCTGATTGAGATTGAGAAAATCATGGGCACCATTCAGCAGGTGGTGGGCAAAAGTGGCGACTTAGCCGGCAAGCGTATTGTGGTTACCGCTGGTGGCACTCAGGAACCTATTGACCCCGTTCGCCATATCGGCAATCGTTCCTCAGGTAAAATGGGTTATGCTGTGGCTGAGGCAGCCAGGGATAGAGGAGCTGAAGTTAAGCTAATTAGCGCTCCTGCTTCATTACCAGAACCAGCCGGCATTGAGGCTGTCCAGGTAAGAACTGCCATCCAGATGAAGGAGGCGGTGGATAAAGCTACTGGTCAGGCTGACGCCCTGATTATGGCAGCTGCTGTGGCTGATTACCAGCCAAAGAGCATATCCAGGGCTAAAATTAAAAAGGATGGCGCTACCCTCACCCTGGAATTAGTCAGAACTCCCGATATTTTAGCTGAAGTAAAGGGTAACTTTGTCAGGGTGGGTTTTGCTGCCGAGAGCGAGGATATAGTGGCTAATGCCAGACAAAAACTACAAAAGAAGCAGCTTGACCTGATTGCTGCCAACGATATTACTGCCACCGATAGCGGTTTCGCGGTTGATACCAATAAAGTAACCCTGATTAACCGAGATGGTAAAGAAGAAAGCCTGCCCTTGCTAACTAAACGGGAGGTGGCTGACAGGATACTGGATAGGGTGGTGGGGCTTTTAGCCAAGAAAGCTATGGGAGGGTAGGAAAATGTTACTGATAGACGGTGTGAGGTACGAAGAATGGGTGCCTCAAACTGAAGATGAGTTTGAGCAGGTGGTGAAGGAGCACGCTCAAGAAATCTTTGGTAAGCAATCCATATATCTTGATAGGAAGCAAAAATTAAAATCACTATCGGGAGTCGGCTCTATACCCGATGGATATGTTATTACCTTCAGAGACTCACCTCACTGGCATATTGTTGAGGTGGAGCTCTCATCCCATCCATTGCATGACCATATAGTTTCACAAGTCAGTAGATTCATTAGTGGTATAAGCAATCCGAACATCCAGAGAGGGATAGTTAATGCCATAGATGGTGAGATAAAAAGGGATGACTTTCTCAAGCTCAGATTAGGGAAAGCAATTGAGCCCACTGAAATTTACAAGTTTTTGGCAGACCTTATCTCAAGGCAACCCATATTGACAATCGTTATAGAGAAGGATACAGAGGAATTGAGAGAAGCCCTCAACACACTCCGTTACCCCCAAATCAAAGTTGTGGAGTTTCAAACTTTTACCAGAGAGGGATTAGGCTTAGCGGTTCATGCCCATTTATTTGAGCCGTTATACAAAGGTATTGCTGCTGTCAGAAACAAGTTGGTAAGCGCAAAAGATGAAGATACAGATAGCCCTCTCATTTTTATCAAAGTGAAGAACTTCTGGATAACATACAAGCGGCTACGTATTCCTTCAGAACACCTGAATTATTTATCACTTAGTCATGATACCAGTTTTGAGCTTGAAACAGATGTTGGTATTATCAAAACAAAGATTGATAAATGGAATCAAATCTGTATAGGAATGGGGAAATGGTATAAAGCTCATCCTGAACTTAAAGCTGGAGATAGTGTCTTATTTAAAGTCCTTGAGCCAATGAAAAAATACAGCCTTCACTCCCCTCTTACAGGGAGGGGCTAAAAGAGAGGTGAAACCCTTAGGGAAATCCCCCTTAGTCCCCCTTTGCCAAAGGGGGAGAACTTCTCCCTTTCCTAAAGGGAGAGCGAGAGGGATTTAACTAAGAACTGGGGGATTAAGAGGGTGAAGTTGGTAACTAATTCCTAGAAAGGCAAGCATGACAGAAGTATTGAATGAAATGCCCAAAGCCTATGAGCCGGGCAAGGTTGAGCAGAAATGGTATCAGTTCTGGCTGGAGAAGGGCTATTTCAAGCCTGAGATAGGCCCGGAGAAGAAGCCTTTTGTCATTATCATGCCGCCGCCGAATGTTACCGGTGAGCTTCATGTTGGGCATGCCTTGACTGCCACTCTGGAAGATATTATGACACGGTGGCATCGGATGAAGGGTGACCCCACACTGTGGCTACCCGGGATTGACCATGCTGGCATTGCTGGCCAGGTGGTGGTGGAGCAACTGCTGGCAAAAGAAGGGACAAGCCGACATCAGTTGGGCAGGGAGAAATTCATTGAGCGAATGTGGCAGTGGGCAAAGCAGTGTCGGCAGACTATTGCTGGGCAACATCAGAGACTCGGCATTTCCTGCGACTGGAATCGCGAGGTCTTTACCCTGGATGAGGGACCAAGCCGGGCAGTGCGCACCGCTTTTGTCCGATTGTATGACAAAGGTCTAATTTATAAGGGGGAACGAATTATTAACTGGTGCCCTCGCTGTGCTACTGCCCTGTCTGACCTAGAGACAGACCATAAAGAAATAGCCGGACATCTGTGGTATGTCCGTTACCCTCTGGCTGAGGATGATGGTTTTATTACTGTAGCCACTACCCGACCCGAAACCATACTCGGTGATACTGCGGTAGCCGTTAACCCACAGGATGAGCGGTTCAAGGCTATGGTTGGCAAGAAGGTTGTCCTTCCTGCAGTAAGCAGGCTGATACCTATTGTAGCTGATGAGGCAGTTGACCCCAGCTTTGGCACTGGCGCCGTTAAGATTACCCCGGCTCACGACCCGGTGGACTTTGAGGTGGCTCAGCGACAGAAATTACCGTTAATAAACATACTGAATCCAGATGCAACTATGAATGAAGCTGCCGGACCCTATATCGGACTCGACCGATTTGCCTGCCGTGAAGCTATACTAGCTGACCTGGAGAAGGATGGACTTCTGATAAAAATTGAACCCTATGTTCATTCGGTAGGGCACTGCCAGCGTTGCCAGACTGTTATTGAGCCAATAGCCAGTAAGCAGTGGTTTATCAAGACTCAGCCTCTAGTTCAGCCGGCTATTAAGGCTGTCCTTGATGGGCGAGTTACCATTATCCCCCAGCGTTTTATTAAGGTCTATCTCAACTGGATGGAGAATATTCGTGATTGGTGCATCAGCCGTCAGCTATGGTGGGGACACCGAATCCCAGTGTGGTATTGCCCAGACTGTAATCAGCTAACGGTGGCTGTTGAACCTCCCCAAATCTGTAGCCATTGTGGCTTAACCAAAATAGAGCAAGACCCGGATGTTCTGGATACCTGGTTTAGCTCGGCATTATGGCCTCACTCTACTTTGGGCTGGCCTGATGATACTGAGAGCTTGCGTTACTTCTATCCAACCACAGTAATGGAAACTGGCTATGACATTCTTTTCTTCTGGGTAGCCAGGATGATTATGATGGGTTTGGAGGATACCGGTGACATCCCCTTCCACACTGTTTACCTCCATGGTCTGATACGTGATGAAAAGGGAGAAAAGATGAGTAAGATTAGGGGTAATGTGCTTAACCCTATTGATACCCTGGAGAAATATGGCACCGATGCTTTGCGTTTTGCCCTATCAACCGGCACATCACCGGGCAATGACATCAAGTTAACCCCGACCAAGCTGGAGGCTGGGCGCAACTTTGCCAATAAGCTGTGGAATGCCACTCGGTTTGTGGTTAGAAGCATTGAATCAAACGGTATTGATATGCAAATCCAGCAAAGCCTGCTTCCGGTAGAAGACCGCTGGATTCTAAGTCGGTTTAATCGCACTATATCAACGGTAACCAGTCTAATGGAGGATTTCCAGTTTGGTGAAGCTCAACGGCAAATCCATGATTTCCTGTGGGGAGAGTTCTGTGACTGGTATGTTGAGCTTACCAAGATTCGCCTTCGCTCTACAGTAAAGGAGGTGCTGTCTCCCATCGCAGTTCTGGTTCATGTTCTGGAAACCTCGCTTCGTCTGCTGCACCCCTTTATGCCCTTCATTACCGAGGAACTGTGGCAAAACCTGAAAAGTCGCTTACCCTCAGATTGGCGAGCCGGCGAATCTATAATGGTAGCTGTTTACCCTGAGGCTGATGCTAATGCAATTAACCCTGAGGCTGAGCAAGTTATGGAATCGGTAATAGAGATAATACGCTCTATTCGCAATATCCGGGCTCAATATAAAGTGGAGAGTGCCAGATGGACTGAGGCACAAATCTATGGTGGCAAGCTAACACCTGCTATCACTCCCTATTCCCAAGCTATCCAAGCTCTAGCCAGAGTAAAGCCAGTCACTTTTCTAAATAGTCGATACCAAGGCCAGCCGAATGAAAACATCCTAGTATTAGAGCTAAAAGAGACTCAACTTGTTATAATGATGGGAAGCACGATTGACCTGGAAGCTGAGAAAAAACGGCTACAGAAAGAAATTGAGCAAAGTCAAGCTGAAGTTGCTCGTCTCGCGGCTAGACTCAAGGACGAAGCCTTCTTGACCAAGGCACCGGCAACTGTTGTTGATAAAACACGTCAAAAATTTTATACTTTAACAGATAAAATTAAAAGACTCAAACAGCAAATTCTAGAATTGTAAGGAGGGAAATGAACGAGAAAATACTTGTTCCGTTGGACGGCTCAAAAGTAGGTGAGGCTGCCTTACCTGTTGTTGAGGAAATAGTATCTAAACTAGCCCCAGAGATAAAGGCAGAAGTTACTCTTTTTCGTGTAATATCATCGCTGGCTCACTGGGTTGTTGTTGGCGGTGGAGGCGATGCGATGGGCGAGGTAGGCGCTCGGGTTTCCTATACTGATAAAGAGTTAGAATTAATCAAGCAGAAGGCTATGGATTATTTGGATAAGGCTGGTGAGGGTTTAAGAAGTAAAGGAGTCATAGTGAAGACTAAAGTGGGCACTGGTAAGGCTGCTGATGAGATTATAAAAGCTGCTGACGAAATCAATGTTGACTTTATCGCTATGTCTACTCATGGACGGTCAGGTATTAGTCGGTGGGCTTTAGGTAGTATTACCGAGAGGGTATTACGGGGAGGAAGTAAGCCGCTACTCACAGTGACAGCGTCAAAGGAAACTGAGTGAACATAGCTGCAGTTTGGGCATAAATTTCTAAAGGGGAACCTCAACGGTTACACTTGTTCCTTTACCCGGCTCTGATTGTAGGGTTAACCTGCCTTCCATTAACCGGGCTCGCTCTTGCATCCCAGCTAGACCAAGCTTACCAACCCTGACCAGGTACTTAAAGACCATGACTTAACTTCGGAGGAGAAAGCAGCCCTGTCCAGCGGTGACATTCGGTGGATAGAGTCTAAGCTTGACAGTTTAGAGAAACCACTACGAAGTTGGCTTAACGCAAGATTAGCCCAAGAAAAGTGGTAAAAAATAACTTGTGGATAGGCTCCGATAACTTAGATAGGTTATTGGAGCCTACCATTTCCCCAAGGAAAACTCTGGTTTTTTAATCGGCTTAATGCCTTTTTGGTATCACTAGCGACCTTTGCCTTGTCACATTGCTTTAGCCGATACTTAAACAACCAGTAGATGAATTCCTTTAGCTCAGTGAGACTCATAGACTTGACCAAGGGGTAAGCCTTTTCTCGTCTAAATCGTTTAAGCAGCACCGTTTTAGTAGCTCCATATATTCGCCGGTAAACTTCATTAACAGTATCAGGTTCATTATTGCAGCCCAGGGCACGCTTCTCCTTGCGAACCTCTTCCTGTACCGCCAGAATTAAAGCCTCTTCCACAGTGATTCCATAAAAATAGTTAAGATATTGGTGATACTTACTACTGCCAATAGCATCCTTGAATTTATCGGTGGGCAGGTCAAGTGGGGACCTGCCGTGGAAGAGAAGAGCTGTTTTTTCATTCTCAGGCAGCAGACCATCTACTGCCTCGCATAACCGCTCAGCCAAAAGCAGCCAGTCAAAGGCATCACTGGCTATAAGGTAGCGGTAAACGCGCCCTTTATGAACTTCCTCAGCCTTAGGCCATAACGCTATAGCCTCAAGTAAGGCAATGTACCAATGCTTGCCATCAGCAATAGCCTGCTTTAAATGCCTTATTGCCTCATTATCTTCCGAGGGAGTCAGGTGGGAAAATCGTAATTGGGTATTAAAACTTGGCATTCAAATCCTCATACCTGCCTCTTATTTCCCTATTAGCCACCGCTACTTCTTTAGGAGAACTATCGTCTTCTATAGCACCTCACATGGATACCACCTAGACTTAGTTATGTAAATAGGTCATTATCTCAGTTAATGGTTTGGTGTTCATTATATCCTGTGCCTGGCACCAGCCCCGTCGGGCTACCCCTATCCCGAAACGGATAAATTCCAGGTGCTCAGTCCTATGAGCATCGGTGCTAATTACCAGATTTACCCCTAGCTGTCTGGCTCGATAAGTATGAATATCTTTAAGGTCTAGCCGACTGGGCATAGCATTGATTTCCAGTGCGGTATTAGTTTTAGCTGCAATCTGGAAGATGGTCTCCATATCAACCGCTGCCGGCTCTCTGTCCGGTAGCAGGCGGCAGGTAGGATGGGCTATCACATCAACATTAGGATTTTCCATAGCCTTGATAATCCGCCTTGTCATCTGTTCCTGGCTTTGATTAAGGCCAGAATGCACCGCAGCATTGACAATATCTAACTCTGCCAGAAGTTCATCAGGCATATCCAGACTGCCATCGGCACGAATATCTACCTCCATCCCGGTAAGTATATGAATGCCGCTGATTTTGTGGCCAAGCTCTTTAATTTCTGATATTTGCTGTGTTAACCGTTCTATGCCTAGTCCATGAGCAATGCCAAGCCCACCGGAATGGTCAGTTATTGCCAGGTACTGGTAGCCAAGCTCTCTGGCAGCCAGTGCCATCGCCTCAATAGTATCATGCCCATCACTCCAGTTAGAGTGAACATGAAGGTCACCCTTTATATCGGACAGTTCTACCAGTTTGGGTAGAGTGCTTTTTTCTGCCCTGTCTATTTCCTGCTGACCCTCTCGTAGCTCTGGTGGGATAAACTCTAACCCCTGCCGCTGGTAAAAAGCCTCCTCAGTAGTGAACTTTTCCAGCTCTTCAGTTGCCAGGTTGGTGATGCCATATTCGCTTAATTTTAATCCCTTTCGGCGTGCCCTTTCCCTGAGGTTAATGTTATGCTGCTTACTGCCGGTGAAATACTGGAGGGTAGCGCCAAAAGAGTCATGCTCTACTATCCTGAGGTCAACCTGGAGCCCCCCGGAAACAATCACGCTCGCCTTAGTGGTGCCGCTGGCTAAAATCTCTTTAACTTGAGGTAAACTGACAAAGGTTTGGATTACCTCCCTGGCATTATCGGCAGTGCCCATCAGGTCAATATCGCCCACTGTTTCCCGGAAACGGCGCAGGCTTCCGGCTGGAGTTAAGTTTTTCAGTCCGGGTAACTGATTGAGTCCGGCTGAAATTTCATCCACTACTGGCAGCGCGTCACCAATGGGGATACGCTGGTCTTTTCTTCTCAGGGCTTGAATGTGGCGGAGGATATTTTCTGTTACCTTATCTCCCATCCGGGGTAGCGAAGCTACCTTACCACTGATAATAGCTGTTTCCAGCTCATCTACCGACTTTATATTAAGTTCACCAGTAAGCAACATGGCTGTCTTGGGTCCGATACCGGGCACATCAAGCATAGCACTAATCCCTTCAGGGAATTCAGTCTTGAGTCTTTCGTAATAGTCAAGCTTACCGGTGGTTACCAGCTCGGTAATCTTCTTGGTAATGGCGGCCCCTATCCCGGGAATTTCCTTTAACCTGCTCTCGGTTGCCAGTCGCTCTACCTCTACCGGTAAATGCTCAATGGAGCGGACTGCCTTCTGATAAGCCCGAATCTTAAAGGGATTCTCCCCTTTTAGCTCCAGCAGGTCGCCAATATCGGCAAATACCCTGGCAATCTCTTTATTATTCATTGCTAATCAAAGCCCACCTTTGTTTTAAGAAACTGGATTTGCTCTTCGGGGTAACCAAATTTCTCTGACATAACCTTGTCAAAGGCCGAGGGAGGGCTGAGACGGAATTTCCTGCCTCGCAAGGTTTGTCCGTCTGAACCTACTAACTCAATGCTATAATCTTGAAAAGCGATAGAGACAAAGTTCATTTTGGTGAACAAGCTTTCATACATTGGTCTCAGCCAGAGAGGCTTTCTATAGCGAACCACAATATAAAGACCATAAAAACACCAATTAGCAATCAAGATCCACTTACCACCATCCCCTTTCCTATAGCGTAGGTATCTATCATCCCCACATTTAACTTGATAAGCGAAGTTACCCTGAGTAAGTATGAATACTGAGTCGTATCTACTCAAAAGGACAGCCACCGCAAACCTATGTATAGCCTCATCTGAGACATCAAAGTTACGATTTATGATGAATGCTCTATCTTCCACAGCTAAGCTCTCCTACTCGAATTCGATTTCAGTTAGTATAATGTCATCCTGTTCTCTAGTTACTCGGTATTTTAGCAACCTCATCGTCTTCTCTTCTATAAGCCTTCTCTTCTGCACGTATTCTAATACCCTGTCTTGGAAATCAAAAGCGATGAGCATGCTCTGAACCATTTCGCTATCACCACTAGCAAGCTTTCTGACAAGCCAATTTTCATACTTGATAATCTGATTTAAGTTGTCCTCTGTGCAAGTACCTGTCTTTAGCTCAATACATGTAAATTTGTGAAGCACGTCAACACCATCAACTGAGGTAACATGAGTAAGGAAAATATCCATCACTGTATTGAAAGAAGTTGGAACATGATTGAGGAAATCATAATACTCACCGATGATGTTTTTGAGCTTACCTTGAGCAAAGGATCGCATG
>SDBU01002804.1_pt1 | contig 22669 bp, 18 predicted proteins | sample 2277071 | NCBI WGS metagenome assembly SDBU01 (sample SAMN10397929, study PRJNA504765) | marine sediment metagenome | isolation source: marine sediment core GS08_GC12, 126 cmbsf | place: Arctic Ocean: Gakkel Ridge, Loki's castle | collected 2008 | reverse complement strand
GTATCCCATAGGCAGCTTCGGCTGACCCAGACGCTCGAGCCCCCAGGTATGCGTCCCCAGCTCGGTTGTCAACCTTCAGGGTATCATGCCTGCCACGCCCTCATCACAATTACATTCTAGTAACCCCGCTTCCACGCAGACCGGGCTGGCGCCCAAGGGTACACGGCGCGATTTTTGGTAATTGGTTACGAGCAAAGAATGTTCCGGGTTCACGCCGCCCGGCTGGTGAAGCAAACGTTAGGCCAATCAACATCCACAAATACTTTGCTTGGATTCACGATAATAGAAATGGAGGAAGACAAACATGAAGAAACTCATTTTTCTTTCAATGATTCTAGCCTTCATCGCAGCATGCACAACACTCCCAGCTACACCAACACAACCGACCGACACACCTGCCCCTACTCCTTCACCAGAGATCCCTGTCTTTGATTTGGGCCCGATCCCAGAGGTTCACATCAACTGTCTTTTTCAACGCCAAAATGAGACATTAAATCAGCAAGATATTCCAAAAGACGGCTCATGGCGCCAGTTTCGTGGCAACGCTCAACTGACTGGAAAGTCTTCACTGATTGGAAACATAACCTGCCCGGAACTGCTCTGGGCTCACGATCTTGGAGCTAGACAAACATGGGTAGCTATAACAGTCGACAGCACATCCGAAACAGAGTTGGATCTACCCATTAACGGCGAGATAGGCAACCGGTGGGGAGCCTATGATCTGTACGAGGTCGATGGTTTCCAGATTTCCCTGGATGAAACCAGAGGCAACGAAGTGTATCCTAGCGGTTATGGCGGGGAATACAAGATTGGAGATTACCTGTCTACGTTACCGGGATACGAACGTATTAGCTGCGATACAGGTAGTTTCCAGGTTGGAACCGGGGGTTATGACCCTCTTCCATGTTATTTGCAGAACCGGAATAATTATCAGTGGGAAACGGTCTGGGTATCAGAACCTTTCGGTGGTTTTACCAACAGTATGAGTACCACGGGGCAACCTATCGTAGGTGACTTTGACAATGACGGAGACTTAGAAACCGCTGTCCTACCGTGGCACAGCATGCACATCCTCGACCTTGCGACCGGAAGATTGGAACAGACCGGGAATTACCAGGGGCCCACGTTACCAGGCGATCGGACCACTGGCAGGGCATACGGATTCTTCGGGGCTTTTAATCTGGGTGATGATCCAAGGACTGAATTTGTCATCCTTGGCGACTTTGAACTGTTCGTATCAGTGCTGGGATGGAGAGATGGACAGTTAGTTGAACTTTGGGACCACCAGATCGAAGCTGGTACATTTCTTAATGAAGCGGCCCATCATACCGGAGTGAATCCAGTCGCTGATATCGACGGTGATGGACTGCCCGAGATTGTGACCTCCATCTATAACGAAAATGGAGATCAGCGCTGGCATGTCCTCGGATTCGATGGACTCAGTGGAGAGATTAAGTTGGATCTCGCCGATAGTTACCTATCCGGCCTTGGCGATCTGGATGGAGACGGAGTGGCGGAATTATTCACGACAGCGACTTCCGGCCCCGCGATCCCAGAGTACGGTCCGTCCACCATTTATTCCTTCCTCACTGGTTCTCCGGTATCCATATGGCATTCGTCAACGAAGGGATTTGAGCGCTATGATCTTCCCACTTACCCAGATAACGTGAACAGTCGAGCCGCCTATGGCAGAAGAACGATGTTCCTAAGAAACGACTGGACAGCGGGCGGGCCGGTTTTCATCACCAGGGAACAGAATGACTCGAAATCTACGATTACACTCCATTTCTATCAAATGGTAGAAGGAACAATGTCAGAGATAGGCGCAATTCGTGGACCCAATCTAAAGGTAAAGTCTTTTCCCTCAGCGGATCCAAGCCAGGGAATTCTCGTCCAGGCCACGACACAGACCTCTGAGAACACGCTTCAACTAGCTGGCTTGAAGGCTGAAGTGGTGTATAGCGGACGAACACAGAACGCGGATGGGCATCCTGCCGCGGCAAAGTCGCTTTTGACCGGGACAGTTGTAGGATCTCTGCGAAGTGAAGACAGGCCTACGATTATCACCCAGGGTTACGGGGAGCAAATTCATGCCCTCAGGTACTCGAAAGGAAGCAGTACTCTGGAGCAAGTTTGGCAGGTGAGTGGTCGAGGTATGGTGGATGCTATCGCCGGGCGAGGCTACGGCAGCGTATTGTTAGCCGATATATCTGGGAATGGAGAACTTGCGGTGATAGTAGCGGCAGCATCTGAAGAAGGGTTTGCTGTGATCAAAGCCCTAAATGCTGATGGGTTGAGCATTTGGGAAAGCACGTTTGAAATTCCTGGGGAACCGCCTATTTCGAGTGTCGCGGGAATAACCAATTGGATGGCTGGATACTTTACCAGCACTGCCCATCAAGACATCCTGGTCAGCTTCCGGGAAACAAAGTATGCCTCCGATCAATTGTTCCTGCTGGAAGGCCGAACAGGCAAGGTGCTCTGGACGAAAAGTTTGGGTGGATATTTTTCAGGATGTGGCGAGCGACATATTGTCGGAGCTGGAGGACCCTACATAGCTGCATTGGACTGGGACGGGGATGGGCTGGATGAGATATTAAACCTGATCAGCGGCCTTTTCGCCGTTTACGACGGCTCTGATGGGTCCACCTTGATCAACCGCTGGACAACAGATGCGTGCCCAAATTACCGCCAGTTGTTCTCCCAAGGCTTCCTCAAACACCCTAAGCCGGTTGTGGCAGACTTCTTAGGCACAGGGTCAGAGCAGATATTGTTCGCGGGCCTTGATGCCACCATTGCGGTCGTTCAGTTTGATGGCAGCGTCGTTTGGCATACGCCGTTCTTCTCGGGAAGCCCTGGTGGAATGCAGGGCGTTGGAGATCTGAATGGAGACTCCGTCATCGATCTGGTGAGTGTTGGGCACTGCGAGAGCGATAACAAAGAAGTACAGATTCTAGGAGCGCGGGATGGAACGCTGCAATGGTCTCTTTCAATCCCGGACCTGTGTAATGCGGAGGCCCATGTCAGCACTGTTGATCTGGATGGTGACGGCCGAGATGAGGCGCTATTCACGCACAAGAACATGATCTACGCAGTAGGCGTAGATCAGCAAGGTAGCGCTGTGTTGTTGTGGCAGGTGTATGTTGAACCAGATGCATACTTAGCTGGGTTAAGTGACGTTGTGATTGCAGATGTGGATGGATCGGGGATGCCTCAATTGATCGTGAATACATCATCTGGTTACATCTATGGATTTGGCAGTCAACTCTATCTTCCGCCCGAACCCACTCCTCTTCCAGGCTTCTCGCCAGGATCATTCGATTTCTCTGATGCACGCGGTAGTTGGGTCGCTACGGATACCAATGGCAGTTTAATGACCTTGGATGTTATCCAGAATACAGATAACAATTTCAGCATAATCATGATCGATGAGACTGCGGGCGTATGCAGTAAGGATATCGATAGTCAAGACCTGATTAGCTTTCAGGCTGAGGCCAGTGGTACGGCAAGTGGATTATCCCTGAACCTGTATGGAATCACAGGTGTTTGCCAGGAAACTGACAAGACGATCTTGTTCGATATAAGTTTTACCTACAACCCCGACACCGATACGCTCTTGGACAGTTATGATCTCATCTGGTATCGAAGATGATTGCGTACAGTGATGAAAGCGAGCCCCGGTGTATGGTTGGGGACGAGGGTAAACCTGGTTGATCACATACAGATTACCCCCTTCAGCCCGGACAGTGACACCTGGTGATGGTGCCGTTGAGCCTGCTCAACCCTGAGAGTACCCCTTTGACTGGTTCGATATTGGGGATGCGTCTGGGAATGGCGCCTCGACTTTCGACATCCACGAGATCCGTTTTGTAACCAGCGGGCGCTGATCACCGCGTCGGGTTCATGCCCTGGCCGTTAGGTGCTGGCAAGACAAAAACAAATATGAAAAGAAAAACCCTTATTTCTTGGAGTAGTGGAAAAGACAGTGCTTGGGCGTTATACAAACTACAACAAGAAACAGAAATTGATTTAGTTGGTTTATTTTGTACAGTCAATAACGAGTTTAATCGTGTATCTATGCACGCTGTAAGAGTTGAGCTTTTACAGCAACAAGCGAAGTGTATTGGTCTTCCCCTGGAAATAATCGAAATACCTTATCCATGCAGCAATAACTTATATGAAGAAATAATGGCTCTATTTGTTGAAAAAGCAAAGAAAGCAAATATCGAGCATTTTGCATTTGGTGATTTGTTTCTTGAAGATGTGCGAAAGTATAGAGAAGAAAAGTTAAACGGCACTGGGATTACACCAATTTTTCCTATCTGGGGTATACCAACAGATAAGTTATCCAAGGAAATGATTGGTAGTGGTTTGAGAGCAGTAATTACATGTGTTGACCCAAAACAGATTCCTAAAGAATTAATCGGTAGAGAATATAATGAATCATTCTTGAATGATATACCAGATGGTGTAGACCCTTGTGGTGAAAAAGGAGAGTTCCATAGTTTTGTTTTTGATGGCCCAATGTTTAAAAAACATATGGAAATCTCTGTGGGAAATGTTATTCAACGTGATGGTTTTGTTTTTGTTGATGTGGCAGAAAAACGCACCTAACACCCGCTCCACCTGACCCTTCGATACGCCCCTTCGGGGCTACTCAGGACAGGTGAGCTCTTCCGTCAGGAAAACTTTTTTCGATTGACTTAGCATGGTATCCGTGCTATTATGCTATCATGATTGTCAGTTTTGCTGACCGAGGCACAGAAGATATCTTTAATGGCAAGAATACCCCTTCTGCCAGGAAAAAATGTCCCAATCAGATCTGGAGTGTGGCTTTCCGCAAGCTTGATCAATTGGATTCCGCTGTTGAATTGGTGGATCTTGCTACACCACCTGGCAATCACCTTGAAGCTTTAGCAGGAGATAGAAAAGGGCAGCACAATATCTGGATCAATGATCAATACAGAATTTGTTTTATTTGGACACAATCCGGTCCATCAGATGTTGAAATCACTAATTATCATTAAATCTTATTGGAGGTTTTACAATGGTTCGCATTCCTAGTGATCGTTCCCCTACTCATCCTGGTGTAATGCTTCGGGAGGAGTTCTTGCGGCCCTTGGGAATTACTCAGCGTGAGCTTGCTGATGCTATTCTTGTTCCTTACCAGAGGGTGAATGAGATCATCAATGAAAAGCGTGGGATTACACCAAATACAGCCTTACGACTGGCGAAGTATTTTGGTAATACTCCAGGTTTCTGGATGAACCTGCAACTTCGGTTTGATCTTTATCAAGCCCAGGAAGTTGATAATGAAGAAATCAAGAATATCCAGACCCTTAAGTTGGACCATGCTGCAATTTAGTTCCAAGTTTCCTAATCCCCGCTCCACCTGACCGCCTACAAATTGACTCGGTGACTTTGAGACAAGGTGATGGGGTGAAGCGAGATTCGCCGAATTGGAAATTACTGAATACTGTAACCCGGCGCCAGGTGCCCTTCGCTGTGCTCAGGATGCTTCGCTAAGCTCATCCGTTAGATGGCGATATATCCAGTTGGGGGTTGACAAATTTAATTTATGTACTAAAATATGTACATAAATTTGTAGCAAATTATGTAATAATTATTGTAATAACCATTAATGATAAAAAGTGGTGTGAAATGCTAAGAACAACTAATATTTCTACTCTTAGAACTGATCTTTCAACGTATCTTAGTGATCTAGAAAATGGTCCTATACTGGTTCTCTCACATAGTCAGCCAAAAGCAGTATTGGTTGATCCTGAACTATTCAATGCCTTAGTCGAGAAGGTTGAAATGCTTGAAGATCTTGTTGATGGTCGTCGTGCATTAGCTGAATATAGTGAGAATCCAGATAATATAGTTAATGCAGAAGAGGTATTTGAACGCCTGGGTTATTAATTATGCCTTATGAATTAAAGCTGCATCGTGATGTTGAAAAGCAGCTTCGTCGAATACCAAAAAAACAACAGGAGCGCCTGGTAAAAACCATGCGCTCTTTGTGTGCAGATCCTCGACCACAAGGTTGTGAACATTTACAGGATAAGCTTTATAGGGTACGAGTAGGAGAATACCGACTCATTTATGGCGTATTTGATGACGAAATAGTTATAGTAATATGCAAAGTAGGGCGAAGATCAGAGAAGATATATCGAGATTTGGAAGTTTTGCTTGACAAAGCGTTAAGAGAATTATTAAAAGATTAACTTTGCCATCTAACCTCCGCTGCACCTGACCCGGCGCCTACGGCGCAGTAAGGAGTAATTTAGTAAGTTGTAAGCAGACCAGCCACCAGTTAAGGGATAGAACTCGTATTAAGATCGATTCTACTTACTGATTACTACTTACTATTTACTAGACCGGGCAGGTGAGCTCTTCCGTTATGCCCCCCAAAAAAACCAATGATAATTTGGAGAATAATTGAAACCATTGGAATTAGCTGATTTTATAAGAGAAACGATTATTCATGAAGTAAACAATAATGATTTTGTTACAACTTATCGCGACCCTTTAGTAGAGTTTGTGGCTGCAATTGATCCAGACTTTTCTAATCTCAGCAAATGGACAGAGTTTAAACATTTGATGCCAGAAAATCTACTTCCAGGTGCGCGTTCAGTTGTTAGTTTCTATTTGCCCTTTGCACCTGAGATTGCTTATGCCAATGAAAAGGATAAGGAGCAAGTTGCTCGCGAATGGGTAATTGCATATCAAGATACTAATGCCTTAATCGGGCAAATAGCATCACGGCTGATTGAATTGTTGAGCCAATCTGGAATTCAAGCCGCAGCAGAACCAGCGACAGGGAACTTTGATAAAGATGCTTTAAAAAGTTATTGGTCGCATAAAAGCATTGCTGTTCTGGCTGGAATAGGAAGTTTTGGTTTGCATCAGTTGGTGATAACAGATGCAGGTTGTACGGGGCGATTTGGCAGCATAGTTATAGATGCGGAATTACCGATTGAGAAACCGGAGCGAAAAGAGCGCTGTGAATATTTTAAATTGGGAACTTGCATGGATTGTGTCTTTGGATGTCCAGTGAATGCGCTTGATGAAGAAGAGCCGTTTAACCGGCAGTCCTGTTGGGAACAGTGTCTCAAAAATGCAGAAGCCTTTCTTGATTTAGGAGCTGAAGTACAGGTGTGTGGAAAATGTGCGGTTGTTGGTCCTTGTGCTTTGGAGTCGGCAACTTAGTCTCTTGGGTCATAACCCCCGCTGCAGAGGACCCTTCGATACTTCCTTCGGTCGCAGGACGGGGCACCTTACCGCCTGCGCGCGGCACAATCGGCCACCCAGAGCAAACTGGTAGTCAGCATGGCTGCGCCATGGTCCGAAGTGATTATGATCTTTTCATATTTTGGTGTGTCTCCTCATCAACCAGACACCAGCCTGCAGTGCCGCAAGGCTGCCGAAGCCATAGTTGCCACTGACCCAATCCGCAATCACTTCGCGCTTAATCTTGGCATTGTGGCGCGTATCCATTGGGAACTTCGACAAGAATAACACTTCGCGGATACTCTTCGAAAGACCATTATTCCCAATGATTTCAAATGCATTTTCCCTGATTCTTTTTCTGGTATCACGGTTAATTCTCTCTTGCACCTCTATCACTAATACAGCCATTTTCTTCCCTGATTGCTCTCTTCCAACAAGAGCTGTTCGAGCAACATCTGGAATCTGGTTGAAGAGCGCCTCAACTTGAACGGGATACAAAATCCCCGAATCGGTCTCCACGATATGTGCCTTGCGACCGCAAAACCAGAGTCTGTCTGCCCCGTCAAAGTAGCCAACATCCCCCAGGCGATGCCAGATCTCATCTTCCTCTCTGATCTTGGCTTCTGCGGTTTGCACAGGTCTGTGAAGATATTCGCGGGTAACCACAGGCCCCTTTACAGCAATTTCCCCCATCGAACCTTGAGGCAATTCCAGAGAATCTTCCCACTCAGCAATGGGGTAATCGCTGATCTGTATGACCCGAATATCAATACCTGAAAGAGGTTTTCCCACACACATTCCTGCGCCTTTTTCGCTCAAATCAGCAGTTTCTTCTAATATCTCTTTCCCATCAATCAAGGTCAAAGGCAAGGCTTCCGTAGCGCCAAAGGGTGTAAATACCTCTCCTCCTGGCATGAGTTTCTCATATCTCCGGATCAAGGAAGGTGGAACAGGTGCACCCATCATCAAGATTTTCCGCATGGAATTCAATTCCAGTTGATTTTCTTCGCAATATTTTGCTATGATCTTCCAGATAGTTGGCGATCCAACTGAGTGTGTAACACCAAAAGTTTCGATTGCCTCAACGAGAAGCGCAGGATTTAGCTGCGCCGGATTACTGGCATCCATGTCGGGCATGACCGTAGTCACACCCAAAGATGGATTGAATAAGGCAAAAATATAGAGACCAGGCAGATCAATATCGCCAGCCTTGATTCCAATATCATCCCTGAGTAAATCAACTTGCGCTCTGAACATGCCCTGCTGATAAATAACCCCTTTTGGGATACCTGTGCTGCCAGATGTAAAAGCCACAGCAGCTTCATCCGTAGAAAATGTGTCGGCCAGGCAGAACTTCGATCTATTTTCGGATTTTAATGCGCTCAATTCTTTTCCGGGCCAAAACAATTTTCTCCCTACGGTGACCTGTCTCCTTAAATGCGCAAAGGGTTTTCTGACGAAAAAGCTCAAGACATGAGCCATCGGAACTCCGATCATATTCACTGGCTCAGTTTCCGCAACACATTGAAAAAACGCTTTCATCCCCATTCCGGGATCGATCAAGATTGGCACCGCGCCAGCCTTCAGCAGCGCGAATGTGACTGCGATGAAATCAATCGAAGGTGGGATCATAACAAGCGTGCGCTCCCCTCTTTTGATCCCGTAATCGGTAAATCCATGTGCGTATTGATCGCTAAGCTCAGATAATTGCTTAAAACTTATCGTGGAATATTTTCCGCGATCGTCCTTCCCCCGCCCAACCGGGAAATGAATTGCTGCTTGATAGGGATGTTTTTTTGCAGCTTCATCCAGTGAAGCAGCGATATTATATTTATCCATTAACTATTCCTGTCCAGAAAATCTCGAACGAGGGGAACGATCTCTTCGCCCGCATCTTCCAGCACATAATGTCCCGCATAAGGAAAATGATGGATTTCGGCACTCGGGAAGCGTTTTTCAAATTCTGCACAAAATTCATTTGGAGTGAACACAAAATCCAGGTCTCCCCAGGCAATGAGGATGGGAGAATCCTTGAACTGGTTTACTTTGACCTCCAACTTCCTGAACAGCCCCAGGGTATGATGATCGTTTTCAAGTGGAATTTCTTGAACGAAACGATGGATCGCAATCCGGTTCTTCCAGGAATCATAAGGTTCAGTATATGCGGCGTAAACTTCCCTGGTGCGCTTATCTTTCCTTTTAATCGCCCAATAATATGCAAAAATGGAGAATAGATTCAGCCCTCGCACGATCAGTCCGCCAATGATTGGAGAGCGGCAGATTTTTATCCTCTTTGGTACCTGATCGAGGTAAAAAACTGCGGTATTCATCACAACCAGCCCTTTGATCAGTCCGGGTGATTGTATTGCATGCCCAAATCCTATCGGTCCTCCCCAATCGTGGACAGCCATGAAATATTCTTTGATATCCAGAAACTCCATTAGGGCTGAAAGGTTTTGAATATGATCTTCTATTCGGTAGGCAAAATTTTGCGGTTTATCTGAAAGACCACAACCAATATGATCAGGAACCACAATCCTGTAATCGCTGCGCAGCGCTTTGACCAGGTTTCTATAATAGAAAGACCAGGTGGGATTTCCATGCACCATCAACACAACCGGTGAATTTCTATTGCCCTCATCCAGATAATGCATCCTGTTTCCATTTATCTCAAACCAATTTGAAGCAAAAGGGTATTCTGTCTTGATCTTTTCTAAGTTCACCTATGCTCTCCGTTTTGAGTTTCGGCAGTATATCGGGTTCTGAGAGTTATTTTCACACACGGTACTCCAAGATGACTCTGTAAACGTAAAGCTAGCCAGAGTATATCGCATTCCCCGCAAATCGCATCATTATCTTGGGAAAGGCGAATCGATTCAATAAACCCTCATGCTATACTTCTTATCAAGATGAGGTGTAGAAGACTTCCTTGTAGTATCACGATAAAGTTTTATCGTATTATTTACCACTTGAAACATATCTGGTTATTTGTTTATCCCACAGTTGAAAGATAATTAACCTTAGCACGCAATCAAAACAAATCAATGATCAAACACCTTATTTGGGATCTGGATGGCACTTTATTCGATACCTATCCCGCGTTAACCGCAGCACTCGTTGCCACCCTCGCTGATTGGGGCCATTACCCAGAGCCTGAGTTAGTCACGAGGTTGGCTCGAGCCAGCCTGACACATTGTATGGCTTCCCTAGCCTCAACCTATCAACTGCCACGAGAGACTATTGAGCAAGGTTTTAACAGCCAATACGCCCAGATCCCCTATCACAAGCAACCCCTGAGACCCGGTGCCCACACCTTGTGTGCCTATATCCGATCCTTAGGGGGCAAGAATGTTATCGTTACCCATCGTCCGCGTCACTCCACCATTGAACTTCTGGATACTTATGCCCTGAGTCCCCTGATCGTAGACTGTATCACGATTGATGATAAATTTCCGAAAAAACCCGATCCCACCAGTATGTTGGTCATCATGTCCCGAAATGGAATTGATTGTTCAGAGGGCTTGGCCGTCGGAGATCGGGCACTCGATATCGCTGCCGGGCAGGCCGCCGGATTGAGGACCTGTTTATTGGGTCAACTGGATAATCAAGTCCAACCAGATTTCCGGGTTGATCTCTTGGATGAATTATTGGAAATCATCCATCGCGAGAATCGCAATAGCATAGATGATTTGGGGCATGAACCGCTTGCGAGCTAATCCACGCTACACCTGACCGCCTACAAACTGACTCGGTGACTTTGAGACAAGGTGATGGGGTGAAGCGAGATTCGCCGAATTGGAAATTACTGAATACTGTAACCCGGCTGCAGGTGAGCTCACCCGTTAGCTTGTTGATTAAGTAAGATATAATTAGCAGATAAAAAAAGAACATTCCATAATAGGAAATATATTTATGTCTTTAGCAGTAGGTATTCAAAGATCCACCCTGGCTAATTCAATAGCTCGATTTATTTTGCGATTATCGGGATGGCGTACAGAAGTAATCTCACCTCCTCCATCTCGTTGTGTGATGATCGGCGCACCCCATACATCCAATTGGGATTTTTTTGTTGTGCTGTTATTGATGGCTGTGGAAAACATACCAATGCGTATGTTGGGAAAAGATTCTCTCTTCAGGTGGCCGCTGGGAGTATTTATGCGCTCGTTTGGAGTTATTCCTGTCAACAGGAGAGGAAAACATAAACTGGTTGATCAGATTGCTGCCAGGTTTGATGAACAGGATGAACTAATCATCGGACTTTCCCCGGAAGGAACACGCAGTAAATCATCCCGGTGGCGAACAGGATTTTATTATATTGCGCTTAAAGCCGATGTGCCGATTGTGATGGTCTACCTTGACTATAAAAACAAAGTCTGTGGGCTTGGTCCCAGAATAAAACCCTCCGGTGACATTCATGCTGATTTTAAGATCATTCGAGAGTTCTATTCAGGAATTGTCGGAAAGCACCCCCAGAAACAAAGTGAAATTAAGTTATCCGAAAAATGATGCCTGATTTCATCTTAAGCCAACCCCCCCCCCCCCCCCCCCCGTGCGTCGTAAATAATCGACACTTAACTCATTTACTGTTTCTTATAATTTTCCTTAAATAATCAAATGCCGCGGCTGGTGCTCTAACAGGATTTAACATCCTGAGCCCTTCGGCAAGCTCAGGACGGGCTTGTCGAAGGACTTCACGAAGTTCATCCGTTAGGCGGCTCGAAAGGAGCAAATATGGAAATAATCAAAGAAGCCCTTATGAAATGGGGTGAAGCAATGCATATAAGCATGGAGAATCGCACTATGTTTTACTCTCCAGTTCTCGACCACTGGCGTGTAAAAAAGTGGACAGGTAAAAGTGCAAAAAGTTTTGTCTATGATGGCGCCAATTTTAAAATGGCGTTTGAATATTTGCTTGGCACTCACGCCGCCGAACACCCGCTGCTCCCGATTGGCGGGGAGGACGTGACTGAAGGTCAAAATGATAAGTCCACCAGCCGCTGAGCTCATCCGTTAGACGCATAACCCCAATATCAGCCAATGAAAAACATAAAAATGATCAACTTAGCGCATAAAACAGACTCCCTTAAAACTGATCTGCTCGTGATTGCCATGATTCTGATTGCAGGTTTGAAATATACTTTCGGGCTTGAGAATGTCTTGGATATTAACCTATACGATGAAAGCAGCTACTTGTACCAAGGGGTGACACTTATGAGTGCAGGACTGCCTAGTGCAGAGTCATCTCCGTTGTACGCTATTTGGTATTTCTTCATCTCACTGTTTGAACCAAATAGGATTAGCCTCTACTACCTTAACTTCAAGCTGATGACAATCTTACCGCCTGTCTTAGTTTATACCCTCCTTCGCAGAAACAGAGTGTCTGTTCTTACAAGTTTCATTATTTCATGGTCCCTACTTCTCCTTCGAGCAAATGCATATACCGGAATAAAAGTATCCCACTTTGCGCTGATTGTGACACTTTCAATCTTCATCTTAGTCAGCTACACACGATCACATCTTTGGGCAAGTTTCTTCGCTTCGATTGGCGCTTTGATTGTGTCATATGTTCGCCCAGAATACTTTCTTGCGTATATGCTGTCTCTATTGCTTTTCATCCTTGCGATTGTTCTTTATTATAGAAAACAAAAAAGGCTCCCCCTAACTAGTTTGTCGGTGTACGCCTTAATTTCCATCTTGCTATTGGGTGTTTTTGGATCGCCTCTATCTGGCAGCAGAAGCATGGTCGCTTTCGGGCAGCATTTTTCTTTGCATTGGGTATCATGGACCGGGAGTGACATAAATCCTTGGACTAATTGGCAAACGATAGTATCTCAGAATTTTGGATCCGCTTCCAACATCTGGGTTGCCTTTGTTAACAATCCATCTGCGTTCCTAAAGCACGTCACTTACAACTTATGGGAGTTCATAAAGCACTTTTCCACACAGATTCTTCCATCCTTCTTTCCTAGGGACATATTTTCCAAGTGTGTGGTAGCCCTATCGTTCATTGGTTTGTGTGTTGCAAATATTACCAATATTCGTAAGAATTTCCTAGAACATAGAAACCTCTTGATACTCATCGGGCTGTTTCTTCTACCAGGACTTGTTTCAGTAGTTGTCATATACCCAAGAGCCCATCACATCTTGTTGTTAGGCGTGTTGACAATTGTGCTTATGGCTATACTACTGGACAGCCACCCACTTGAACAAAAAGCAAGTGAATCACAAGCAATTCAAGTGAGCCACAAGCAATTACTTCTGTTAGGTTCGTTGATGATTGCCCTGACACCTTATTTTTCCGGTCAAGTTAATACGAAGCAACCTAACTTAAATACGATACGCTTTATTCAATCGCTGAGGATCGAAGAACCGGTAAACCTTCTCGAAGCCGAAGGTGGCTTTCATTATTACCTGGACGACAATTTCCATCGGGTTGCAGAATATGAAAAGAATACAAATTTTGATCGTTTCCTGCAAAAGAAAAACATTAATATGATCGTTGTTACCGAAGTATTATTAGAAGACACCAGATTCAGAGATGATACAAATTGGCGTGATTTCCTGGCAGACTATCCGACCTTTGGTTACGTACAAATGGATATCCCGCACACTGACAGAAAGTTGTTCATACGAATTGACATCTTGCAAAGGTAGGCAAGCTGCACACTTAAATTTGTTTCTCTTATGATTATCTGGATCCTACGAAGCTTAAGGAATTGGCAATGAGAAAAATCACGAAGTGGGCGGAACGAGAATATGGATTTCCCTCACGGATTTTTGCCACGCTCCTTGCAGGTATTCTTTTTGTATTCCTTATTCCTTACGCCCTTTCCAGAGCTGGACTTATCATTGATCAACGGTTAGATTTGCCATCGATTACATTTGGGTTGCCAACTTCATTGCTAGGTAGCATCCTTATTCTTCTTGGCTTAGTCTATGCCCTCTGGTCGATTGTTGCCCAGCTTCTCTTGGCGCGCGGCACTCCACTACCGATGATGGCAACAAAGAAGTTATTAATTTCCGGTCCGTTTAAACAATGTCGGAATCCGATGTCGTTTGGCACCGTACTCCTCTACCTGGGTATAAGTATTCTCATCGGTTCATTCTCAGCCATGGGCATGGTCTTCGGGTTCTTTATTGCCCTTATAACTTATATCAAGAAAATCGAAGAACGGGAACTGAAGATGCGGTTTGGAGAAGAATATTTAGCCTACAAGAAGGAGACCCCATTTATCATCCCAAGGTTTTTTCCCAGGAAGTCCTAAGTTAGCTCCTTATAATGGTCAATTTTGTGAATACACCATAATTTCCGTCAATCATTCAGTCGACAGATAATGTATATTATAAGATAGTGCTTTATGGAATATCATTTATTCATCCTACCGATAAATTGCTAGAATTTTCACGTCAAAATCCGATTCTTTATAAAAACAACATTATTGAAAATAAAGATGAAATTATCTAAGGGTTCAAGATCAAGATAATTCTGATGATTTCAAAAATCTTCAATTGGTTATCTATCAAGCAAAAGAAGTAATAAGTTTTGTATCTGATGTTACTAATAATCCGCGGAATAAGAATCCATTCACAAGTATCCATAGATTTATAAATTATTAGTCCGGTGTTCCCGCAGCTCAGTCAGCACAATTTTAGGGAGTGTTTTGCTTCAACTAATTGTGCAATATCCGAGTCAATCTAAGTGTTCCTGTCCTCATACATTGTTAGAGCCTGATAAATTTCATGAATGTTGGGCCAAGCATCAATAGAAGTTTCATCGATTAGTTTAAATCCTGTCTTCTTAACCATACATAGATGCTTAAAGTGCCGTTTTGCAGCTTGTGTACACAGATCAATGCTGTGTCCGGAAGAAGGTCCTTGATGCTGTGCGGAAGGATCTCAAACAGGATCGATGCTTTACTGCATCTGTGGTGCCCTCTGTCTGATTTCCAGGCTGATTGTCTGCCTTTTATCACAGAACCCCTATAAGATCTTGTTTTTTCTGTTATGTGACAACATAATTCATGACAAGTATTTTGTGTATAATTAGAATTACAGAATAATGCCGCGATAATTACCTTATAGGGAAGCTTTCCATCTCCACCCATGATGGCAGATATAGAAATTTGCCCCACAAGAATATTGGTGTTTTGATCAGTTTCCCCATCTGGATGAGTTTATTTTCTAAGCTAACTCTGCAATTTAGAAAATCTAATTATTGGTAACTGCCTTTTTAAAGACTCTATAATCGCATCATCACTTTCCCATAGCTCACTCTTTCTTCATTAAATGTTTCTAGGCACTGCAACATTAACTTCAGAGAATTGGAGAACATCATGATTAAAAGACGAAAGTGGATCCTGGTTGCCCTTGTCTGTATTTTTTCACTCCTCTTTGCAGCTATCTTTGGTATAAGCATTCTTAAATTCAACCAATACCGCACCAGCGTCGTATCAATCTATCCCGCACCGGGGCATCCCCAGGTGTCCATCACCGGTCCCGCCCACAACAGCCAGTTCTCTCTCGGCGCACCTATCATAATCCAAGCCACAGCTTTCAATTTACAAAAAATCTTATCTATCGAGCTCTATATCGATGGAGAGCTAACGGGAGTGGAGTCAGCGCCTGTTGGAGGGAGCGATTATTTTTCAGCTGAATTCATGTGGTTCCCTCCTGCAGTGGGTGTTTACTCACTTATCGCCCGCGCGTACGGGGTTGACCAGCTAACAACATACAGCTCTCCCGTGCAGATCAAGGTCACACCTCCAGATTTCAATCCGGACATGCCGGATACGACCGACTATGCCTCGCCAGCTTCACCATCCTCTTATTTTCCACCTGCCCCGGATAGTGACGCCAACCCGGCTGAGGGTTGGAATGGCACACCCGGTAATTGGATCAACAGTCTGTCCGCAGACGGGCCCCCAAATGCTCCGGAACTGGCTGTCTCGCTTGATGGATGCTCCATCTTGCTGTCGATCCATGATCTCTCTGATAATGAAGAAGGCTTCGAGGTTTGGCGCCTGCTTCCCAATTCGCCTTCCTGGTCCAGTATTGATGTCCTGGCTTCTCAATCCCAGCATGAATGGATCACTTATACAGATATTGGTGCTCACGGTGGGACCATGTATTATGTCTCCGCATTTAACAGTAAAGGGGTCCAGGACAGCAACCTTGTTCATGTGAACCTGGATCCTATCAATTGCCCTTCTCCCGCTAACGAGCGGACCGTCCTCACGCTGGAGCTAAAAAGCTTAAAAACTCACATTCCTGTCGACAAACTCTACTGTTATTTTTCCCTTGATGGAGTATCTTGGATACGGAGACCCGAGTTTGGCTTCTGGCCCGGGGGAGATGCTCTTCAAGAACAGGAATCTTATAATTCTGAAATCATTTCGTTGAACTTGACTGGCGATGATGGCAGTCTTAACCCTGAGATTAAACCTTTAAGTTTCTATTTGGATTGTTGGGGATGGCAAGCGGGTTCATTGTATTACCTGGGAGCGATCTCTCCAAGTCTTGATCCCAACCAACCAGACAACAAACAATTTGGATCTGACGGTTTAGTTGCTGTTCTGGGACTAAATTTGGGAAATGTCCCTGATCAACCCGAGTTTTTTCCAATGGGCGACCCTTGGGATGATGAACCCGAATTGGGGGTCTTCGAAGATGAGATCCAGGTTTATGATCCACCTTGGTTTGAATCCACAATTGACCCCACAATGACGTATATCGGCTCCATGATTGTTTATTCCCCTGAAAGTTGTAAAAGTCATTTGCCCCCATCTTTTCAAAACACCTCTTTCTGCACGCCCTTGCCGGGCTTTGATTCAGGTTGGGAGGGAGCGAACCCGCAACCATACTTTATCTGGGATGTGATGCCCGATATGTGTATGGAAGGCATGGGAAATCCACCTTGTAAACCTTATTATTATTGGTTATCTCAGGCAGCTACTTATGGGCACGAAGTCGGGTTTAACATTTACGATAGTAACAGCGAAGGTTTCTACATTCACCAGGTAACCACCCCGGAACTTTTCTCTTTTGTGGTCCCGGTGGTTCCATGCTCTGGAATGCGCGACTTTTGGGTTCAAATGTGGTACTACGATGGCTCTTCTCTATTGCCTACTTACGGCCCACCCAGCAGCAAGTCTTCCATTGACTGCCCTATTAAACTCGGATCCAAGATGCTTCTTGACATCCGCTTCGACACATTGATATTTCCATCTGTGAATAATGCTGAGGTTGAAATCTCCGGCTACCTGCGGTCGAGCTCAGGAACCATGACTCGCTACCTCAATCTTGCCGACTGGAACAAACAGGATTCTCTATGTTCCAATGAAATTTCCCCCACGAACCCCGCCGACACATTGGGTTGCCCGCAAACTTATACCAACGGTATATACAACTTTGGCGATATGAGCCTGTGCGAATCCAACTCATATCACAGTTGCAGCGAATCAGGGTGGGAAACCAACAACAATACCGTCCGCCTGATCATCGAAGAGTACAATTATTTGATGCTTTCTGTGAAAATCGGTGAGTGGGATAATATTTTTGTCGATGACCTGGTGTGCCAGGGATCTTTCCAGATTCCCAGTCAATCGATCTTTGAATGGCACAAAATTAAAAATCAGAAATTCTCTATAATCGGTTCCATCACTGGCGGTGGTGAATGCAAGATAGAAGGCGCAATGAATGCAGTTGACCCCTGGTAGCCATCAGCCAATCAGTATAGACGTCAGCACAAATTATCCTTGAGGATCTGAAGGAGAATTTTAATGAAAGCAAAGATATGGATAATACTTGGAATTTTAAGTATCGTTTTGGCAGCCTGCGACCAACCCAAAAGAGCGACTGCCTTACCAACTTCTCCACCAGGTCCAAGCCAAACCTGGATAGATGCCCCGCTGCACAATTCCACTATCCCTCTGCTTCCGTACAAACTTGTATTTCATGGTGCCAGTTTTGTTGGTGTCACTGAATTTGAAATCCAGATCAACGGGGCTTTGATCGGGACAGTGCCCCCAGTCTCATCTGGTTCAGGAGGCCCTCAGTATGGCACGCTGTTTCTTGGCGAATATGAATGGACTCCTCCTGCTCCTGGAACGTACCTGATCCAGGTACGGGCAAAGGGGAACGGACAGTTCAGTTCTCCTGACCAGGTACAGGTAACAGTGAGCGGCGGAAAGATCACTCCCTTACCCTTTGAATCAATCCCAACACCCACTGACACTTTGATTGAAATTCAGCAAAGCACATTCACTCCAATCCCCTTTGAACCAATACCAACACCCACTAACACTTTGGTTGAAGTTATGCAATGTAAACATACAGCAATAATTAGCCACTTCTGCCGCCTTGGGCCAGGCATGGGATACGAAGCGATCGACAATTTTGTCCCTGGGCAATCTGCTCCCATTGTAGGGCAAAGCACTGACGGTTTCTTCTGGTACGTCCAAGGTCCGAATTATGGAGAGTTGTGTACAGTTCCCACCGCGCCAAAATTTGGTGAATCGGATGGTAATTGTGATCAGCTTCCAAGGTTTACACCAAAGCCTCTCCCAACACCAACTAACACGCCAGAACCAACACCCTGCCCGGCAGGAGTTCCCTGCCCATAGAGATCCTTCAATTAAACTATCTGATCTGGATAGTGCAAAAGTTATTTCCCTGCATTATTGGTAAGTTATTTGGGTCCATGCAATGAGCAAAACAAGAAGATATGTAATGATTAGCGCAGGAAGGTAAAATTGCAATAAAATCCCCGCTTTATCTGTCTCTTCGTCTCCGCTGCGCTCCGCCTGTACCGAGTGGATACCGAGGCCGCACTTCGCTTCGCTCTGTATAAATTCCGCTGAGTTGGGAATCGAGGTGCTCAGTGCAGGCTGGACAGGCCTATCGAAGAGCTTCGCAAAGCTCATCCACTCTGTGGCCAAAGCTACCCCATAAAAAGAGAATTTAAAGTAAAAATCAACGAGCAAATATGAAACCAGACCCAACAAAACTATTAGAAATAGCAGGTATAAAAACCCCACTAATTGGATTCTACGATGTATCTGATCCCAAGCCGTTTGAACCCTTTTGCACACCAAAACGGTGCATTTTTTCCGGTTATGAGAATTGGGCAAAAGGCGAAAGCATTTGCATATCTGAAGGTAATTGCAGTTGCAGAGGTGGCGGTTACTGGATTGGCGGCGTTGAATTTACGACTCGCGACAATTTCGCAAAGGGTCTGAATGAAAGAGAAGGTTTCAAGTCATCATGTGAGTTGATGAAACAATGGCTTGAGAATCTTAATCCGTATATGATAGAAAATGGATATGTTGTGATTGGTCCTTTAAAAGATGATCAATATGAACACCTGAAAACTGTTACATTTTACGTTAATCCTGATCAATTAAGTCTTTTGCTTCTCGGAGCTGAGTATAACAATGCATCAATAAATAATAATCCGGCAATTACCGCATTTGGGTCCGGCTGTGGACAATTGGCGGCATTGTTCGGAGACTTTGATACAGATATTCCAAAGGCGATTATCGGCGCAACTGATATTGCTATGAGAGAGCATTTACCCCCTGACATTCTTGCCCTAACAGTAAACAAGCCTATGTATAGACAACTCTGTGAATTAGATGAAAACAGCTTTCTTTATAAATCATTTTGGAAAAGGCTCAGAAAAGCAAGAAGGGAAGTAACAAATGAAGCCCAATCTTCTGCTGACAAGAGTTGAAAATAATCAAAGGGCAGACCGGTCAAATAAGGCTACAGAACAAATCGTTCCACCTGACCCTTCGATTTCGCTACACTTCATTCAGGGCAGGTGAGTTCCTCCGTTAGGTGCACAAGAATTATTAGGAAAAAAGGAGATTTCGCAACATGACAAAAGAAGTAGAGGACAGCCTTCCAGCGAGAGTGCCCTTTGAAAATATCCCTGGATTTCTCCACTTTGCTGGATTCCGCTACTGGACTGCTTCCTTGCTTCCGGCGCTCGTGGGCACGACGCTGCCATTCTGGCTCCGCCCACCAGGTTTCTCGTTCAGGTGGCTTGGCGCCATTGAGTTTCTTTTCGCAACTGTTTTATTCCACGCCGGATTCTCGTTCCTGCAGGCATGGTTCGAAGGCAGGTCCACAACCAAGTGGCCTAAATCCCGGCTCCTAAAATATGCAGGCATGTGCCTGGTTTTAGCATGCCTCCTGGGGCTGCACCTAAACAGCGAGCTGCCTCTACATAAAGGTGTTCTCAGAAACATCTTCATTGTTTACGGGCTCTCTGCGCTCTTTGTGGGTGTGCTGTATGTCGGGCCGCCGTTCAACTTCTGTCGGCGAGTTGGCGGCGAAATCGTCATCTCTGAAAGCCTTGGCATGATTCCTGTTCTTGGAGCATACCTTGTCCAGGTCGGTGACATCACTCGTACGGTGTATCTTGCTTCGCTACCATTAATTGTCGCGACCGGTTTGTGGGTTTGGATAGATAAGCTCGTTAGCAGAATAGATGATGAAAAGGTGGGGCGCGGGACGATGGTTATTCTCTTTGGTCCGCACTTCTCTGGCCGCTATGGTGTTCTCGCACTCTCGATGCTATTTTTCGCGACGTTACTCCTTGCTGTATTCTCAGCTTCGATAATCCCACTGGCACTGATCGCGCTGTTGTTGGTCGGACCCGTGTGGAAAATCGTGATCGTCTCCTGGACTGAGTACTCGTGCTCGGAGCGGATGTTTGAGATACGCAAAATCGCGTTCATGATACATCTCGCTTCATGCAGCATCATTGCCGCATCACCCCTAGTAGCACAGCTCACCTAGATTGACATACCTAACCTCCGCTCCCCTGATCGACTTCGGCTTGGGTAAGCGGAATCTCAATGCAAATAATGATTTTGGTTCTATAATCATTAAAAGCCAAACCAGAGTCAGTTGCTCTTTAGCTGAAGGGAAGATGTAACATCCTGAGCCCTTTGTCCTCCCCCTCGGCGAAGTTTATTCAGAGCCCTTCGTTATTCTACTCAGGATAAACTAGCGAAGTGCTCGGCAGAGAGAATCAACCGACCATAGCAGTTTTTGATCCTTGATCAATAATCATTATAAGGAAGACCGGCGCCAGATACCCTAGAGGATGGTCCGCGAAATTCTTCCATTAGAAAGACAAAAGGATAATTATGGCTCATCACACAATCAAGTCAAGTTATTCGAGTTTGTCAGACAGACTAAATCGTTTTCCCCAAGGGGCTCCTCCTTCTGAATTATTATTTTCAATTCTGAAAATACTTTTCAACGAAAAAGAGGCCGGGCTAGTTTCTTGCCTTCCAATAAAACCCTTCACAGCGAAAAAAGCCAGCCGCATTTGGAAAATGGACTTGACCTATACCCAAAAAACTCTGGATAAATTGGCAAGCCGCGCAATTCTAGTTGATATTGAACAAAATGGAGAGACAGTTTACGTTTTGCCACCACCCATGGCAGGCTTCTTTGAGTTTTCGATGATGCGCGTGCGGGATGATATTGATCAGAAAGTGTTGAGCGAATTATTTTATGAATATTTGAATGTGGAAGAAGATTTCATCCGAGAATTGTTTACCCGGGGCGAGACTCAATTGGGGCGCACCTTTGTTCACGAACCAGTGCTGTCTCCTCAAAATGCTCTCCACGTACTGGATTATGAACGAGCAACTGAAGTTATAAAGACCGCCACGCATCGGGGGGTTGGGATCTGTTACTGCCGCCATAAAATGCATCACATGGATAGAGCCTGTTCAGCTCCACAAGAAATTTGCATGACCTTCAATACCGTCGGGGCATCCCTTATCAGACATGGGCATGCACGCGCAGTGGATGTGAAAGAGGGCCTGGACTTATTGCAAGAGGCTTATGAAAATAACTTAGTTCAGTTTGGTGAAAATGTAAGAAAGGATGTGAATTTCATTTGCAATTGCTGTGGATGTTGCTGTGAGGCCATGATTGCCACCCGTAAATTTGCAATTTTGAATCCCGTGCATACGACCAACTTTCTCCCTCAGGTCAATGAAGCCAATTGCAACGGATGTGGAAAGTGTGTAAACGCCTGCCCTGTAGAAGCTATGACTTTGGTCTCATCCAACAACCCGAACAAACCCAAAATGAAAAAGGCAAGGTTGAATGAAGCCCTTTGCTTAGGATGTGGCGTTTGCGTTCGCACTTGTGATATGGATTGTATTGATCTGAAACCTCGTCTAGCGAGAGTCATCACCCCCTTAGATGGAATGCACAGAGCAGTAATCATGGCCATTGAACGAGGCAAATTACAAAATCTAATTTTTGACAATCATGTTTTATGGAGTCACCGAGCCATGGCTGGGGTTTTAGGTATCATTCTAAAACTTCCACCAATCAAACAGGTACTTGCCAACCAGCAAATTAAATCACGTTATCTTGAAACTCTGACTAGCCGCTACAATTATCC
>SDBU01002803.1_pt1 | contig 22674 bp, 22 predicted proteins | sample 2277071 | NCBI WGS metagenome assembly SDBU01 (sample SAMN10397929, study PRJNA504765) | marine sediment metagenome | isolation source: marine sediment core GS08_GC12, 126 cmbsf | place: Arctic Ocean: Gakkel Ridge, Loki's castle | collected 2008 | reverse complement strand
CTCCAAGATAATCGTAAACCTTAGTCCTGAGCAAGACTGTCAATCCTGCCAAATGCTTTAATAGCCAATCCCCTCGATACCATAAACCTAAGTCAGGGTGTCTAATTATGGTTTGGCATTAGGGGTATTCCATAATAGTTAAATACATAAGATTTACTCTTTATGTTATATTGTTATCGGTGGTAAAATAACTGAAAGTATGTTTTGAAGGAGTAAATTGGGTAGACCTTTTATTAATGAAATTAGTGATATACCCCATACTATAAAGGCAACATTTAGTGCGCCATTACCTCAATCGTTGATTGAACTTGTAGATAAATTGTCAAGTTTACCTCTGCTTGTTGTTGGCTCCGGCGGATCTTTAAGTTGTGCTCAATTTATCGCACAGCTTCACGAGTATACGACAGGACATATTGCAAAAGCAGTTACTCCCCTTGAACTGATGCTATCACCAATTCAACCAAGTCAACATGCAGTTCTGTTTATTACTGCCGGTGGAAATAATAAGGACATTATTAAGGCATTTGAAGTAGCGATACAGCAAGAGTTTAAAGTCATTGGGATAGTATGTGCAAGTAAAGGAAGTAAGCTTGTAGCAAAAGCTAATAAATATTCAACAAGAGTCTATTGCTTCGAGTTTGTGAATCCTTCGGGAAAAGATGGTTTTATTGCAGTGAATTCACTGATTTCGACGTGCGTTTGGATGGGCAGAGGTTATGATGTATTGGATAATTCTGATGAGTTTGTCAGTTATCTGTTCGGTTCCCAGAACTATTTTGATACAAATACACTGAATAGAATCTTAAAAAGAAAGACTATTGTTGCACTAGGTGGCGGTTGGGCGTGGCCAGCCATTATAGACACTGAGTCAAAATTCACAGAGGTCGGGTTGGCGAATGTACTGGTAAGTGATCTCCGCAACTTTGGTCATGGAAGACATAACTGGTTTGATAAAAAAGGTGATGAATCGGCCATATTGATATTAGAAACGCCACCATTGGCTAACTTAACGAAAAAGACATTGTCATGTATACCAGAAAAATATCCGTCAATGGTTTTGAGGTCTTTCTTTAACGGTCCTTTAGCTAGCATAGATCTCTTGAATCAAGTTTTTCTTCTTGTGCATGAGGTGGGTAAGTATATATCAATTGACCCCGGACGTCCTGGAGTACCAAGATTCGGGAGTAAAATATATCATGTTTCCTTTTCCCCGTTCTCAACGAGACATAGTAAATCTAAAATTAGAAAGATTTGGATTGAACGAAAAGCCAGAGCTCTCAATCAACAGCCCAAATCCTTAGAGAAACACCTTGTTGATTTCCTGGCAGGATTCAAGGATCTTAAATATTCTGGCATCGTGTTCGATTATGACGGCACTTTATGCGATCACTCAGAGCGGTTCTTGCAACCAAAGCAGGATATTGCTGATGCGCTAAACAACATTCTATCTAATGGCATCAGTATTGGAATAGCAACTGGACGAGGGCAGTCTGTACAAGTTAGCCTTCGAAAAGTAATTAAAGAGGACAATTGGGAAAAGGTTATTGTTGGTAATTATAATGGATCAATTGTAAGCCCATTAATGAAGGATCTACCTAGATCCCGTAAAATACCCTCTGATGCAATCAATGATGTATACAAGCTGATAAAAGATGATACGTTAGTTAGTAAAGAAGCACATATTGACATTAGCTCAAAACAGGTTTCCATTTCACCAAAATCTGATAGAGTAAAGCAGTCGATTCATACCCGGATATTAGAGTTGATAAGCGTAATACCTAGTCTGAAAATTGTTGAATCTGACCACTCTATCGATATTCTGGAATCTGACGTTTCAAAGTTAATGATTATTAAAACGATGCGTGAAATTTACAGTAATGCGAATATTTTGGCAATTGGAGATCAAGGTCAATACGGGGGGAATGATTTTGAAATGCTTAATGTCCCTCAAAGTCTCAGTGTAGATAAAGTATCTTCATCATTATATACTTGCTGGAATCTGTCACCTGCAGGTTTGAGTGGAGCACATGCTACACTCGTTCTGTTAAGATCCCTCGAATTTGACGATGGTACTTTTAAGTTAGATACACATTGCTTAGAGAAAGAAAGTTAGGTATGAGAGATTATTTAGCAGAAAAGCTACTTGCAAAGGTGATGGATTGGAGCACAGAGGATGTTGCAAAAGAAAGGCCCGTTCTACAAGCTTTGGCAGCTTTTAAATATGACGAATACCATCAGTATTCTCCAGGCATGCGCTTTGTTGAAAGCCTAGCCTGCTGGCTTGAACAATTTGACCCGGGACAGAAACGTAAACTTGCATATCAATTTGTAAGATCACGCCTCATTTTTATCTCAGATAGCGAAATTGAACATCTAGTTTCCATTGCATTCAGAGATGTAATTCGCCCATTTCTGATAAAGCAGGCTGCTACTAGAATGGGTATTGCGGAAACATCTATACATAAAATAGAAAATAGCATAGATTATAAAATTGTTCTTAGGCAGAGTTTATTTTTAGGCCTTAGTGATGGAGCACATGTCGATTTGTATAGAAGAAGTGAGCCATTAATTAGCCAAGAACAAGTATGGCTTACATATGACGTGTCTCTTACAAAGGCAGAAGATTTGCTGTTGCAGTTGGATAAAGATCTTACAAATATTCTGGGAGAAAAACCTGTTGCTTTAGATAAAAGGTTTAGAGCGGTTTTTCTACTTGATGATTTTTCCGGCAGTGGGATTAGCTATATAAGATCGGAATCTGATGGATTTAAAGGTAAGATCTTTAAGACTCTTGATTCACTTAGTAGCGGTGCTATGTTTAAGTTGGTTAGCCTGACCAACTTAAAAATTTATATTATACTTCTTGTTGCAACTAATGAGGCTATTTTACACATAAAGCAGCTTGTTGATGAATGGAGAAAAGAAACTAAAACATCATGTAATTTTGTTATTTTTCCTATTCAAGAAATCCCTAATACAATTAAAATCGGGGCTGTCGAGGATGAGAATATAATTAACATTTTAAAAGAGTATTTTGATGATTCCATCATTGATGAACATTACAAGAAAGGTAATTGCGAAAGACCGTATTTAGGCTTTAATAAGTGCGCTTTGCCATTAGTATTGAGCCACAATACACCAAACAATTCTATACCACTTTTATGGTATGAGGATCGTAGAAAATATAGAGGACTTTTCCCTCGCGTAACTAGACATAGAGCAAATAGGGAAAGTTGATGAGAGAACCACGTAATCCATTTCTAATGCGGGCATCAGAACAAATAGAATCTGACGCAACCTTTCTGAGATTATTTGGTCAGGATTTTTTGGATTTGTTACCGAAAGACAGTCTATGGGACCATGTGCAAATAATTCGGAGTTCTCCAGGCGCAGGTAAAACTTCTCTTTTCCGTCTATTTACGCCTTCTGTTCTGGTCCAATTAAATGAGTATAAAGATGATGAGAACTGTAAAGAACTATATCGATCTGTTAGAAATCTTGGCGTATTTACAGATAGTGGGCCGAACCTTCTCGGGGTAATGATATCATGCGCACAGAGTTACTCAATGTTGCAGGATATCAATGCCGATCCAATACAGAAAGAACGTCTTTTCTATTCATTAATCAATTCTCGGTTGACGCTTATAGCTCTCCGAGGTGTTCTAATATTAAATAAGCTTTCATTTCCTGTAGATTTAGAGCGATTACAAATACGTGCACCTTCTCATGGTAATGTACCTGTCCATATGCCTATTCCTGGATCTGGTAAAGATTTATATGATTGGGCAGGCAATATGGAAATGACAGTATGTAAAGCGATTGATAGTCTCGCTCCAATATCCGATGCAAACCTTGAGGGTCATGACGCGGTAAACGCTTTTTCGTGGATAAATTCTGACTGTATAGCAATTGATGGTAAGCCGGCTGTAGATAGAACACTTGTCATGTTTGACGATATCCATAAACTAGCGTCCTCGCAAAGGCAGAGCTTGTTAAGCACTATATTTGACACCCGACCACGGATTAATATATGGGTTTCAGAGAGACTTGAAGCTCTCAGTCAAAGCGAACTATTGACCTTAGGCGTAACAGAGGGCAGAGAATATGCACCGCCTGTAAACCTAGAAGATTATTGGAGATCATCGCGTTCTAAAAAATTTGAAACAGCAATTGAAAATATAGCAAATAAGCGTATCAAATCTACAAAGGATATAAGAGTAAGTGGTCCATTTTCAGGTTGTCTTCAAAGTTCTATTGATACGGATCAGTGGAAAAAGAATTTTGATGAGGCAATAGTAATAATCTCTGACAGAATTGGTAAAAGAACAAGTTTTACTAGAAGATATGATGCTTGGATTAACGCGTGTAGGAGGAAAGAAACGACCCTGCATGGAAAAGCAATTGCGTGGCGTCTACTGGAAATCCTGATAGAACGTGACTTACATAAAGCACAACTATCATTCGATTTTATGCTTCCTGAAGAAGATTTAGATAGAAAAGAAGCTTCATCAATTCGTTCAGCCGCAGAGTATCTTGTTAGTAAAGATGCCAAAGTTCCTTACTATTTTGGTATGTCAAGGCTTGCATATCTAGCCTCTTCAAATATCGAGCAATTTTTGGCGTTTGCAGGTGAAATATTTGAGGACTGTATTTCAGCTGAACTCTTGGGACGTTCTATTGCTGTTGCCCCGAGACGTCAAGAAACGATTTTTAAAAGAGTTGCAAAACGTAGATGGGATGAAATACCTAGGCGTATACCAAATGGGCGTGAAGTACAGAACTTTTTAGAAGCGATCGCTGATTTTGCTATTTGGGAGACTATGAAACCCAGAGCATCTTATAGTCCTGGGGTTACAGGAATAGCTATTACAATGAACGAAAGAGATAGACTTATTAAGTCAGACAGTAATTCAAATTACATGAAGCTTATCACCATATTGGCTTCATGTTTAGCGCATAATTTATTGGAAGTATCGTTAGATAGAAGTCAAGGACAAAGAGGTAAAACGTGGATGATATTATATCTCAACAGATGGTTATGTCTACATTTTGGCCTGCCGTTACACTATGGTTCTTGGCGACCTAGAACGCCAGACGCTTTATGTAAATGGTTTGATCAAGGGTTTAAACCTCCAGACATAACGTAAAAGGGAAACTATGACTGTTGATGTAAGCCAAAGAGAATTTAGATGGGACCCTTATTTTAGTTGTCACGGAGAGGATTTCTATCATTTCTGGAAATCTTACCTTGGCATTGGAGAAAAGGACATCCTGTATGTACTAGGGTGCGGTTTTGATCTGCGTATGTGCTCCGGTTATAAAGCTATTACTGAAGCTGGTGGAAAAGGTAAGCGTGACTGTTTATTAATAAAGTTCAATGAGGGGCCGGAGTCGTCCTCAGAGCACCACAGATCTCTTATAGAAAAAAATATGGGCACATTAGAGATACTGTGCAAAGGGCGTGGGGATCTAATAACTGAGGACATAGAGATGTGGTCAAATGATGGCATTGGTAGGCACAGAATTGGATCGAGAACAGCAACTGAAGTGTTCAAAGACATGTCACTGTTTAATAATTATACCGATGTAATAATAGATATAGGCTCATTACCAAAAAGTATTTATTTATCACTAATTGGTAAAGCCCTATATCTCTTAGATAACTTTAATAGGGGTAACGGCGCTACTAAGATTATAAACTTGCACGTTGTCGTCCATGAAGACGCAGAATTAGATAAAAACATTAAAGAAGTAGGCATCGATGATATGATAACTTTTGTGCACGGTTTTGGTGCTGCTTCCTTAACTACAGAAAGATCAAGCAATATACCGATGATATGGATACCAGTTTTCGGAGAAGATCAAAGACCGCAATTGGATCTATTGTATAGATCAGTTAACCCGACAGAGATATGTCCAGTTATTCCATCCCCTTCCCGTAACCCACGGAGGGGAGACGCGTTATTTATTGAGTACCACGATATTTTATTTGACGCATGGTCCGTAGAACCACGCAATATCATTTACGCATCAGAATATAATCCATTTGATGGGTATCGGCAGATTTATAGGACTATAATTCACTATAATCAAGCATTGAACCCATTAGGTGGATGTAAAGCAATTATTAGTGTTGTATCAAGTAAGCTTATTTCTATTGGTGGATTACTAGCGGCATATGAATTAATATACAAATCAGGGATTGAAGTTGGATTGGCACTAGTTGAAGCACAGGGTTACCAATTTGCCGAAAGGGATTTGACTTTAGAAGGTGAGCTTTACTCTCTCTGGTTAATAGGGGAACCTTATGAGTAGAAATAAGCAGGAATTTAAACTACAACCAATGATTGTTGGAAGTGGAACAATAGTAGTAGATATAATTTTACACAATGGCAGCGCTGTACCGGATTATCGTGCTGGCGGAACATGTGGAAATGTCCTTGCAGGTCTAGCATTCTTCGGATGGGAAACTCTGGCAATTGCTCGTGCAGGTACAGGTTTAGCGTCTAATATATTAATCAAAGATCTTGCCAAGAACGGGGTCGATACGACATATATTAGTAGAGAAGCGAATCTATCGACTCCAAGAATTATTGAAAAATTGAGTTCAGATGGAGAATACGCTAAACATAACTTTCCTTTACATTGCCCATCATGTAATAGTTACTTACCACGCTTTCGCAGTCCTAGACTAGATATTATCGGAAATGCAAATGAAATATGTAATAGAGCGGACATATATTTTTTTGATAAAGTTACAGCTTCCACGCTAGAACTAGCAAAGAGATGTCGCCAATCTGGTGCCTTAGTCTTTTTTGAACCGAGCAGCATCAAGAATTTGGGGAATATTCAGCAAGCAGTAAGCATTTGTCATGTACTAAAATACACTAGTGACAATATAAAGGGCCCATCAGGATATGAAAAAAATAAAAAGATAATGCAGTTTGTGGATTCCTATAAGACTCCATTAGTAATCCATACACATGGTGAGCATGGTTTGTCATATCGGATTGGTGCTGGAAAAGACTGGTATCATATGGATAGTTATACTCCCTCAGAGTTGAATGATACTTGTGGGGCGGGCGATTGGACTACAATTGGTTTCATCTACGATTTGCATAAAGAAATTAGCCACAATACTGGTAAACTAATTGAAGCAATCAACTCCATAGACTTAGTTACTAAGGCACTGAATTTTGCTCAGATCTTATCATCATTATCTTGTATGTTTGTTGGAGCACGAGGTTTGTCTGATTCTGTGGAGAAAGAGATTATTTTACAATTGGTAATGTCTCAAATAAATCGTACGGTAAATTCAATTAACCAAATTGAAGGGAATAGTATTGAGAAATTCAAAGGTTATTTTGAAAACGAGGGGCGAGAAAACAGGAATAGATTTTGTCCAATTTGTCTCCTGCAAATCCAATAGCAGCAGATATATAATAAAATATTTGCCATACCTACGCTCAAGTTCTACGCTTCGTTATATGTTGAAATGAATCTCTTAACCTAAAGTGCTGAGTGTTATTTGATATTTTGCTTAAAAAGCAATAAAATCAGGGTGTCGGTTGACCTAGTGTCTTGACACCCTGATTCTTCCAAAAACTCCCCGGCAGGGGAGGCCTTCCAGCTTTGGTAGGCCGTGCCGGTCTCGAACCGGCGACACCCTGATTAAAAGTCAAGAGCTCTCAATATCGTTCTCCTCACTGTCTCATGACTAGCACTATAGTCCTTGGCCAATTCTCTCAAGGTCTTCCCATTTCGCTCCTTAACAAGTTTTTCCCATAGTCTTGGAGGCACCCCCCATCGTGAACAGTTAATATCTGCAATCTCGGGGCACAGCACTTCAGTTAAATAAGCCTCTGGTTGCACTTCAGAACCCAGTGCCCCCCGGGGTCGCACTACTGGGGTAGTACCGGCACAAAGGTCAAAAGGGGTGAAAAGAGCTGGTCAATGTTGTTGTCATTTTGGGGTGTGTCTATTATCGTTATTGAGATTATTTTACGACCTCACCCCCTGTGTCCCCCTCTCCTTTGAAGGAGAGGGGGAAGGTTATGAGAGAGGGGCTTCGCCCCTCTAAAACTCCCTTTTGTTTTGTCTTTATCTTGGAGCCCATTCTCTTTTCTCGTTATAATTAAATGACCTCTGAAATCCACATGCGTTCCAAATAGAATCAAAGCAAGGTTTTAGAACATTTTCTGCCCTTTCGTCGTAATTCTCCACCATAACTTCTGGTAACTGCAAAATATCTCTGTCGATTGTGTAAACCTCATCAATATCATATTTCCATGTATCAATGCCCATTGAATAGCCTTTCACTCCCAGTAGAGTTAAGAAAATAAAAATGGGTGGCTCAACTTCTAACGTCTTGAGAACAGCAAGATAATCCGTAAGTGAGCTAACTAATTTTTGTTCGTAAATAATGCGTATTATTAATTGCTGTTTATAAGGTTGCAATAATAGTCCTTCTACAGCCTCAATGATTCCATTTCTGAAAAGCTGAACATAAGAGTGTGATTTATCCTGTCTTCCACCAGAATAAGTTAATAAACCATCAAGGTTGTACCTCCAATTCAATCCCCCTGAATATATTGGTGGCATTTTCTCAGGATGAGAAGCTATTTTACCTATGTCATAACTTTGGGCAGGGTTAAATGAAGTAATGGGGATTAGGTGAAGAACTATTTTGGCGTTCTCATAAAAAGGTACAGGGGTTTCCCCAGCAAATATCTTTGATATCCTGTCCACCCTAAAATTACGAATTCTTTCGGTTATTGTTTCTGATAGGTTGAAAGCAATCCGTAACTCTCCAACATCAAGAGGATATTTCCCGTTCGAACTTCTTGAATAGAATTTATCATGACCGTCATATATAACACGGTGTGGACTAATCCAGCTTTTGGGAATCCTGATTATTAAGGCTTCTCTTGAGTTATCTAGAGGAATCGGGGGAGAAATTGCTATTGATGGTAATCTGGGTTGGATTCCAGTCCTTATAATGTTGTCCAGTCTAAGTATCTCTTGCCCAATGTTTTCAATATCTAGGCCGTCTAATGATTTTGGTTTTCCTGTCTTCTTGTCCTCAATTATGCCATATATTAAGTCACCACCACTGGCATTTGCGAATGAAGAAACATCGGCAAGGAATTCCTTCTTCTCCTTAGCAGAATCTCTTGGCAATGCTTGTTTATACTCAATTGATTTACGTTCTGTTACCTCATTATCTATTAGAGCTTGCAGGTCTTCTTCAGTGATTTGTTCAATATTCTTCCCTATCATCCTCACCCCCTGTATCCTCCTCTCCTTTGAAGGAGAGGAGGAACTGGTTATGTAAGAGAGGCTGTGCCTCTCTTTAACTCTCCTTTATTTATACCTTTTCACCTCAAAGCGGTATAGCTTTAGCGGCTCGTCGGGGGCTATGCCTGCCTTCAGACAGCAGATTTCAACCTGCTGGTCAACCGTGTCCACCCCTTCCAGGTCGGGCAGCAGCAGACCCCGCCGCATCCCACACTCAACGATAACCCCGTACTTCCTGGGGTCCAGCTGGTCTTTGTTCTCTACCGGCACCGGCTTGGTCAATACATCCACGCTGTAATCAAGGTGGTCAAGCTCTTCTGGGGAGACAGGGGGGAAGCGGGGATCTCTGGTCGCCGAGCTAGTGGCGTTGGTGATTATTTCCTCGGCTACATTCTTGCTTTGAGGCTCAAAGGTGCCAATGCAGCCCCGCAGCTCACCAAATTTATGGATGGAAACAAACACTCCAGCCCTCTCCCTCATCTCCGGGGTAAGCTCCTTGGGTGAAGAAACAACCTTGCATTCATTGACATAGGTCTCTACTGTCTTCTTGGCCAATTCTACCAGCGGGTGTATCTCCTTCCCTTTTATTATTATCCCGGCATAGCCGACGACTGCCTCGTAATCGCCGGAGACATCACCACTGGTTTGATATTTGACCAGTTCCGCCTCTGTTGCCCCCAGTTCTTTGGCGGCAGCAATCAGGCTGACCGTCGGGGCATAGCCACACATTGATATGTTCAACTCGTCAACTCGTTTCAAAAGTTCATCTTCATTCAAATCCAGTATGGCTTCTATCGCTTGAGTATCCTTTCTTTGGGCCGATTCCTGCGACTCATAGTGGGTCATGTCACTTGAGGCGATGATTACTACATCTCTATTTAATTCCTTAATCGCCCTGGCTATCTCCCCACCAATTTCCTTGTAGATGTCACCAGTGGCGTAGGCGAGCACAATGGGTACCAGCTTTATATCCGGCTTGAAGTACTGCAACAATGGGAGCTGAACCTCGATGGAGTGTTCATAAAGATGCGCCACTTCGTCTTGCTGCAGATGCTGGGATACGGCTACAATCTGTTTTGCCAGTTCTGAGTCAATCTCCACTTCCCCCAAAGGTGTCTCCCATATACCCTCGGTCATGATACTGAACGGCTTACCACTCCCAGTGTGGTTCGGACCCAAAATAACGAAGGTATCCTTGAATTTGATTCTTGACAGAGTTGCCCCGGCTACCGGCCCGGAGTAGATATAGCCGGCATGAGGAGAAACCAGGCCAACTACTTCTTCTCTCTCTGCCGTCTCATCAACCAGTCCCTCAATCATTGCTCTAAGTTGGGAACGTGATGCTGGGTAGAATTGCCCGGCGACAACCGGTTTCCTAATCATCGCGCCCTCCTCTTTGCCCCACTTGTCCTGAAGTTGAGCTCTGCCCCACAGAACTTACATTGTGAATCCTCCAGACCAATTACCTTGGTATTATAGCCAAACCTTTGCACGACAAGCTTGCCACAGCTATAGCAGACGGTACTTTCACTGCTGTGCCCCGGAATATTACCGGCATAGATGAACTTAAGACCCGCCTTATGCCCAATATCAAAGGCATGCTCCAGGGTGGATACCGGGGTTGGTGGCAAATCCATCATGTTATGCTGCGGGTAGAACCGGGTTACATGCCATGGTGTTAGCTCGCCCAGCTCATCTCGTATCCAGTTAGCAATACCCTCGAGCTGCTCGTCGTCGTCATTCATGGTAGGGATGATATTGGTCACCACCTCAACATGCATATGCCACTTGTCTTTAGCCCGCTTGGCAACCTCAAGTATGCCCTGCCAACGGGGTATCCTGGCCAGCTTTTGGTACAAAGAATCGGTGAAGCCCTTAACATCGACCCGCCACGCATCCAGGTATGGTCCGATGGTATCCAGTGCCTCCGGGCTGGTATAGCCATTGGTTACATAGACGGTATAAAGGTCATTCTCTTTAGCCAGCTTGGCCGAGTCAAGGGTATATTCGAACCACATGGTGGGCTCATTGTATGTCCAGGCAAGGCCCTGGCAATTGTTTTGTTTGGCTAGGTCAATAGCCTCCTGGGGTTGAATATCCCGCGAGCCCTGCCACGGCTCATCAATCGCCGGACAAGAGATTTGCCAGTTCTGACAGTCCTCACAGTGGAAGTTGCACCCCCAGCCACCTATTGAGAACGCAAGGCTACCGGGAAAGAAATGGAATAGGGGTTTCTTTTCAATAGGGTCAACGGCTACTGATGACGCCCTGGCATAATTCATGTTGTACAGAACGCCGTCCTGATTACGATACATTCGGCACACACCATGCTTGCCAGGACCTATATTGCAATACCACTGGCAGATATGACACCGCACCCTGGAGCCCGCCAGCTTCTCCGAAAGCATTGCCTCACGCATTGGTAACCTCTCAACCTTAATTATATCACCCGCCTATTGTCAATTATAGTATGTAGTTTGGATTTATTATCTACCTCACCCCCTTTATCCCCTTCAGGGAGAACCCCTCAGGGTGAACCCCTCTCCTTAAAAGGAGAGGGGGAATTAGAGAAAGAGGGGCTAACGCCCCTCTTAAACACCCCCGATTCGTGTCCCAGATGAAATAGGCAAGCTTAAACGGCCTATCTCCATCACTGAGGCTGTTTAGTAAGGGGATTAAAAGGGCAAAGCCCCTTTGCGAAATTCCTTCCCTCTCCCCTTCACAAGGGGAGAGGGATAAAGGGTGAGGGGTTGATAAAGAATATCTTGACTGCCTGGCGGGCTAACAGGTAGACTTGTGTCGGAACAATGAAGGTTATCGGGCTTACTGGTGGCATTGGCAGTGGTAAGAGCACTGTATCCCGGTTTCTGGCAGAACTGGGAGCGGTTATTATTGACGCCGATAAGGTAGGGCATGAGGCATTCCAGCCTGATACTGAGCTGTGGCGAGAGGTGGTGGCTGCTTTCGGCAGGGGGATTCTTAGGCCGAGCGGTGAGATTGACCGCAGCAAGCTGGGCGAGATGGTGTTTGGCAATTCTGAGTTGCTGTCACGACTCAATCAGATAATGCACCCCCGGATGTATGACATAGTAAAGGCTCAGATTGAGGACTACCGGGGACAACGGGTGGCGGTGTTAGTGATTGAGGCCCCCCTTTTGATTGAAGCCAACTGGACTTCACTGGTGGACGAGGTCTGGGTTGCGGTCGCCTCCGAGTCTACGGTGCTCAAGCGAGTTCAGGAACGGACCGGGCTGTCTGAAGAAGAGTCTTTGGCTCGCATTCGCTCCCAGCTGTCTTCAGAAGAACGGGTGCGTCATGCCGATTTGGTAATCAATACTGATTGTACTTTTGATGAGGTGAAGATGAAGGTAAAGGAGCTGTGGGAAAGGCTTCACACCCACCAGGGTGGAGACTAGAATTTGACAGCTTACTATCACTCTGGTAAAATGACTAAGTTCAGGAGGGATTGAGATTTACGCTATTATTGAAACTGGTGGCAAGCAGTATAAAGTAACCCCCGGTGAGACTATTGATATAGAGCGCCTGGATGTGGCTGAGGGAAGTACCGTTGAGCTGGATAGGGTATTGCTTATTGCCAATGACGACGAGGTAACGGTAGGCACTCCCACTATTGAGGGGGCGAAGTTAATTGCCACCTCGCAAGGGGATGGCAAGGCCAAGAAGATTATTGTCTTTAAATATAAGTCAAAGGAACGTTATCGTAAGAAGACAGGACACCGTCAGCCCTATACCAGGCTAACTATTGACCGAATTATTGGGCCGGGGGCTGGTAAAGCTGAGCCGGTGAAGAAGGTTAGGCGGCGTAAGAAAGAGGTGATTCAGGATGGCGCATAAAAAGGCGGGTGGTAGCAGCCGCTGCGGTCGTGATAGCAAGTCCAAACGCCTGGGAGTGAAAAAATACGCCGGTGAGCAGGTGCGCGCCGGGAATATTCTAGTTCGCCAGCGGGGCACCCGAATTCACCCCGGCAATAATGTTGGTGTTGGCCGGGACTACACCCTTTTTGCCCTCATTGACGGCAAGGTTAAATTCGAGCCGACCAGCAATAACCGTAGTAAGGCTAGCGTTTATGCAACCTAACAGCCGTTATTATTAGAAGGAGCCGATGGTTTTGATGCGCGGTGTGCCTCCTTACTCGAAAAAAGGAAGAGAACTAAATGAAGGACAAGATTCATCCCGAGTATTATACTGATGCCAAGGTGGTTTGTGCTTGTGGCAATACCTTTACTATCGGCTCCACCAGGAAGTTGCTTAAGGTTGAGCTGTGCAGCAACTGTCACCCATTCTTTACCGGTGAGCGAAGATTACTGGATACTGCGGGTCGGGTGGAGCGCTTTAAGCGACGCTACAACGTGAAAGATTAAACCGACCCATTGTAGTGGCCGGAGCGGGTTTATGGCCGCTCCTTTTTTTGTTAGAAAGGGGTTTTATTATGGCCAGGAAATTCTATTACGGGGGACAGGCGGTTATTGATGGGGTAATGATGCGAGGTCAAAAGACGGTGGTAACCGCTGTCCGTCGCCCGGGTGGCGGGCTGGCTATGGATGTCCAGCCACTGTCTACTATCTATACTGGTTGGATGAGGAGAGCCCCGTTAATACGCGGCATCATCATTTTGATTGAGGCGATGGTTCTCGGCATTAAGGCGCTATTTTACTCAGCTAATGTGTCCTTGGAGGAGGAAGGGGAGAAAATCTCAGGATGGTTAATCGGGACGATAGTGGCTGTTTCCCTAATCCTGGCGGTTGCCCTGTTCTTCATCGCTCCCCTCTTCCTCACCAAGTTGCTCGACCCTTATATCCGCTCATCCTTGGTATTTCACCTGATAGAGGGTCTTATTCGGGTGGCTATCTTTATCCTTTACCTTAAGCTGGTAACGCTGATGCCTGATATAAAGCGAGTATTTGCCTACCATGGTGCTGAGCACAAGGTAGTAAACGCCCATGAACATGGTGTCCCGCTGGAGGTGGAAGCGGTCAAAGTATTTGATACCGCCCACCGGCGTTGTGGCACCAGCTTCCTGTTTGCCGTACTTATTATTGCTATTCTGGTTTTTGCCTTCATTGGACGACCATCACTTTTGGTAATGGTATTATCACGGATTATCCTCCTGCCGGCTATTGCCGCTCTCGGCTATGAGGTCATCTATTTTGGCGCTGGTCACGCCAACAACATCATCGTTCGGGCTTTCACTGCTCCGGGACTATGGCTGCAAGCACTGACTACCCGACAGCCCAATGACAATCAGCTAGAGGTTGCCTTATCGGCGCTAAGGAAGGTAGTGGAGGTTGACCAGCTTGAGGAGACGACTCAGGTTTCCTCTTGATGGCTTTCATCTACCTCCAATGGGGTTAGCTGTTGATAGAAGCAGGTCTTGTTGCCGGTGTGGCACACGGGGCCAGTGGCTTTTCCCTTGACCAGAATGGTATCGCCATCACAGTCTTTCCATACTGAGTACGCTTTGATGTGGATACCAGATGTCTCTCCCTTATGCCACAGCTCCTGTCGGCTGCGGCTGTAAAACCACACCTCCCCACTGGACAGGGTTCGGCGTAGTGCCTCCTCATTCATATAGCCCAGCATCAGCACCTCGCCGGTATCGGCATCCTGAGCTATTGCCGGGATAAGTCCGTTCTCGTTAAACTGTAGATTTTCTATCAACCTCACCCCCTGTGTCCCCCTCTCCTTCTCAAGGAGAGGGGGCTGTTTCTAAAAGAGGGGCCTCGTCCCTTCAAGCTTCCCCGTGATAAGCTGCCTCGCTCTTACATTTGGCTCATGGTGTCCAGCGCCTGTTTCAGGTTGATGTCTCCGGTATAAAGTGCCTTACCGATTATGGCACCCTCGACACCGAGCTGATTCAATATCTTAAGGTGGACCAGGGAAGAAATACCGCCAGCAGCGATGAGCGGTAATCTGATGGCATCTACTAGCTGGGCGATGGCAGTAAAGTTAGGCTCAGTGAGGGTCCCATCACGGTTTATATCCGTGTAGATAATGCGCTTCACTCCAAGTTGAGCTATAGCCTGGGCAAATTCAATGACCTCTAGCAGCATCTCCTGTCGCCAGCCATGAGTGGCAATGTATCCTTCCCGGGCATCAATACTGACAATAATAGATTCGCTGTACTTACGGCACGCCTCTTCAACCACCCTGGGGGTTTCCACTGCGGCTGTGCCCAGAATGACACGCTCTATCCCGGCTTTAAGCAGTTGCTCTATTGTCTCCAGGTGGCGGATGCCGCCACCTACCTGAGTAGGAATCAATACTGAATGAGCTATTTCAGTAATGATATCCCTATTGCCAATCTCACCGGTAGCAGCACCATCAAGGTCAACAATATGCAGTCGTGGTGCCCCCAGCGATTGCCAGTTTAGAGCCACCTCTACCGGATCGTCAGAGAATACTGTTTCCTGCTCATAATCGCCCTGATACAGGCGGACACACTTGCCCTGCCTCAGGTCTACCGCCGGGATTATTTCTATGGTAACCTCACCCCCTGTGTCCCCCGTTCGGCTGAGCTCACGACGAAGCCTCTCCTTAAAAGGAGAGAGGGACGTTTTTGAAAGAGGGGGCAGAGCCCCCTCTTAGACACCCTACCAGATAACTCCCTTTAAAAGAAAGTAAAGGAGAGGGGCCGCTTTTTGAGAGGTACTTCACCCCTCAGTGGCTGCCCGCAAATTTTCCTCTCCGTCCCCCCGATGTTCCCCCACGTACTGCGCCAGAGCAAGAGGCTGGCGCAGCGGAACTGGACTGGTTGCGCCTTTGTCACCCTCGATAAGTGCCTATAGATTGATGTTGGAGTACTTGCGCCACGGTCTGGCGTTAAATGCCTTGTTATCCTTATTTTTATTTTCCAGACTATCTAGCGCTCTATTGATAACCTTTCTGGTATCGCTGGGCATGATTACATCATCAATATAACCGCGCTCAGCGCCACAGTACGGGTTCTCATAAATTTCAGCGTATTCCTGAATTCTCTTGGCGCGTGTTTCCTCTGGATTTTCTGATTCCCTTATCTCTCTGGCAAAGATAACGCTGGCAGCAGTTTCAGCACCAACAATGGTAACCCGAGCCGTTGGCCAGGCAAAGACGAGGTCAGCACCGATGCCTTTATCCAGCATCCCGTAGTGGGCACCGGCGTATGACTTCCTAATGATGATTGAAATCAGAGGCACACTGGCATCAGCCCAGGCAAAAAGTAATTTGGCACCATGGCGCAAAATACCTTTCCAATCCTGCTCGGAACCTATCATATAGCCGGGGCAGTCCCCAAGAGCCACCACCGGTATATTGAACAGGTCACAGAACCTGATAAACCTTGCCCCCTTGTCGGCGGCATCACAATCAATAGTTCCGGCGGCCCACATCGGTTGATTTGACCAAATACCTACCGGGCGGCCATTAAAGCGGGCAAAGCCGGTTATGACACTCCTGGCATGGTCTTTCATTATCTCAAGGAAATAACCATCATCGGCTATGGCTGTAATAACCTTATACATATCATAGGGTTGAGTCGACCGGTCGGGTATTATGCTATCCAGTTCCGGGCATATCCGCCATGGGTCATCACTGGTCTGGATACGGGGCGGCATTTCCCGGTTATTGGATGGCAACAAGGAGAGAAGTTCCTTGGTCTTGTCCAGGGTATCTTTATCATCCTCAGTTACAATATGGGTCTGCCCTGATTTGACCGCATGCGCTTTCCATCCGGAGAGTTCCTGAAGAGAGATTTCCTCGCCGAGTTGCGTCTTAACGAAGGCAGGACCAGCGATTCCCATAAAGCCGGTATCCCGGCACTGGATAATAAAATCCTGCATTATCGGGTGATAAGCCTGCCCCCCTAGGCAGGGGCCCATCAGCAAGGCTATTTGGGGAATGATGCCTGATGCCTGGATTTGAGCTCGGAACAACTGACCATACATTTCTAGGGTATCCATTCCTTCCTGAAGCCGGGCACCCCCGGAGTCGTTCATGCCGATAAGTGGCCATCCCATCTCCTTGGCGAAGTTAATAGCCCGGATTTCTTTCACGCCGTGATATTCGCCAAAAGTCCCGGCCATAGCCATGAAATCCTCGGCAAAGGCAACAACATGTCTGCCATTCACCAGACCGTAACCGGTTACTACCCCTTCCGCAGGCACCTCCGCCTTGTCCATGCCAAAACGGGTGGTCCGGTTCTTAACGAACAGACCTATCTCGGTAAAAGTGCCGGGGTCGAAGAGATATTCTATTCTTTCACGGGCCGTCCACTGCCCCTTTTTGTGGCGCTTTTCGATGGTCTCGGGGGGAGCCATCTGTTCTATTTTGGCTCTCTTCTGTTTATATTCCTCGATTAACTCCTGCGTCGTTGCCATTTTGGTGTCCCTCCCCTTTCTGTCTGCTGGCCTAGCCTCAAGGATTATATCACTATTTTTACTAGGATAACAATCTCAGGGGGGTGCTGTGTCTGTAGAAATTGCCTAAATTACACCCTGTTTTTTTAGTCTACGCATACCCTCCTCGCTCATTCCCAGTAGCCCTCTGTAGACATAATCATTGTCCTGGCCTGAAACCGGGGCTGCCCGGTTATATCTCGCCGGGGAATCAGACAGCCTTATTGGCACAGCGTCAGATATGGTCTTGCCCAGTTCAGGGTGGTCAAGCTCAACAAAAAAGCCCCGAGCCTTGAGTTGGAGGTCATTGGCTAAATCGCTGGCATCCTGTACCACGCCGGCGGCCACCCCCTCCTGCTGAAGCAAGGCCATTACTTCCTCAGCAGTGCGCTCCATTGTCCACTCTTCCACCAGTCGGTCTAGCTCATCAACATTCTCCAGCCTGCGTGATAGGGTAGAAAATTTGCTATCTTCAGTCCACGCTGGGTTGCCCATAGCCCGGCAGAATCCGCGCCATTCCTCATCGGTAGAAACAGCGATAGCACACCAGCGGTCATCACCTCGGCAGCGATAGACGCCATGGGGTGCCGAATCAGTTGAGCGATTACCAACCGGTTCCGGTGGTTTGCTATTGACACTGTATCCCAGAATGGCATCACCCAGCAGGCTTGCCATCACCTCCACCTGGGAGACATCAATATACTGTCCCTCACCGGTTCTGTGCCGGTATTCCAGAGCACTGAGCAGGGCTAATGTCGCCACCAGACCGGCGACGTGGTCAGCGTAGGCAAACCCCAATCCTGCTGGCGGTTTTCCGGGGAAAGAAGTAAGGTGGGTCATACCAGAAAAGGCATGAATCGTAGGGCCGAAGCCAGCATAGTCCCGCCACGGCCCGGTATTGCCCATGGTTGACATGCTGAGCATAATCAGGTCCGGCTTTATCTGCTTCAGGTTAAGATAGTCCAGCCCCCAGTTAGCCATTACCCTGGGAGTGAAGTTCTCCACCACGGCGTCACTTATTGATACCAGTCTCTTGGCAAGAGCCACTCCCTCTGGTTTATTAAGGTTCAGGGTGATGCCCAGCTTATTACGGTTCCAGGTGTTGTAGTAGCCCCGACTGAATTTATCCTCTGCTTCAGGTAAAAGCGGCTGAATTTTAATCACCTCCGCCCCGAAATCAGCCAGGATGCGGGTAGCATACGGCCCCGCCAGCACCCAGCTAAAATCAAGGATGCGAATGTTATGGAGGACAGAATTGCTAGTCATTCCTTTCCTCTTAGATGTGAGATTGATAGTCTTCGACAACGATGGCCAACCAAGGGACAAACACTTTGAACATGTCCACAGACTTTATTTCCAGAGAGCCCATCCTAACCCTGTTAATCTCATCCTTACACCACCTGCTAACGGCTAACATATTGCCTTTACCTACAAGAAGAATCTGGAAACCCATAAAATTCCCAACAAACGAGCCAAGATCTACACAAATTTTCTGCTTCCCACTAATTTTCGCAACCTCGAACTTAGGAGACTGCTGCCAAATGGTATCTAAAGAAATCCAACTCCGCCCTGGATAAACTGGAATTACATCCTTAATCTGGTCGAACGGAGGAATGTATTTCAATTCAATAGTGCGCCCAATTTGTTCACCATCGGGAAACACCTGAAAAACACCTTTATCACTAGGAATTTTTGCATGTATTGTCGCCATTGGATGATTCTTCTCAACATCATGCACAGACGTATGAATTCCTAGTGGCATATCTGGAAAGAAAAATATATTGTGTTCCTTCTGCTGAAGCCTTCCAAATTTTCGTACATCGGCCTCTTTTGAAAGTAGCACCACTACTTCTAGGCTTTTTACAGGATAGTCACACTTATGTTCGATTATTCTAACCACTATAATGTCGCCTCCTAATTATAACCCTATTACAGGGTGTCTAAGAGGGGAGATAGCCCCTCTTTCTCTAATTCCCCCTCTCCTTCGAAGGAGAGGGGTTCACCCTGAGGGGTTCTCCCTGAAGGGGATAAAGGGGGTGAGGTAGATAGCAAAATTACCATAAACCCCTGGTTGGCTTTGCCCTCAGGTTTATGGTACAATAACCGGTAAGTTATTAAAACCTGCGAAAAGGATACCGCCATGGCTGATAAGCCTCTTACTGACCTGAAAACCTTCATTGAAAATATAAATAAGAAAGACAAGCGCAACGGCCTGAAGGTTCGATTTGGCTTTACGAAGCGGAAACGGAAAAGAAAGTAAGGCCGAAAGTAATAGCCTCATTTCGGGCTGCCCACAGTCTGGTTGAACGGGTCACCCTGCCGTGTGAAATCAGGCGAGTAGCTTTCCGGCGCGCCTGTTTTCTGGAACCACCCGTTCTCTATCCCCAGCTTATCCAGTAGCTCGGTGACCTCTAAGTACTCTGACGACAAGATTGCCCGTGCAAGAAGAGGAATCTGTCCAGCCCGGTGGGCGGGAAAATATTGAGACATGATACTGACGCTAACCGTGGGCGAAACCTCACTGGCCAGCCAGGTGAGTGATTCCTGACTACCCGCCAGACGGTTAGGCAATATAAGGTGACGCACAATAAGTCCTCTCTGGGCGATGCCCGTGTCATCCACCACCAGGTTACCGACCTGTCGATACATTTCCTGGATGGCGGCACGAGCTCGCGGCACATAATCTGGAACCTGGGAAAACTTTCGCCCCCACTTGTTGACGGCGTATCTCAAGTCAGCCAGGTAAATGCTAACTATGCCGTCAAGCTCCCGCAGGGATTTAATAGAATCGTAGCTACTGGTATTGTAGACCAGTGGCAGCCGCAGTCCCATTGGCACTGCCTCAAGCACCGCCCGGACCACTTGCGGCACAAAATGTGAGGGCGAAACAAGGTTAATATTGTGACACCCCAGCTCGTCCTGGAGGTAGAGCATGCCTTCTGCCAGGGTATGAGGGTCGATTACCTTGGATTGCTGACTCCTGAAATTCTGGCTTATCTGGTGATTCTGGCAGTAGGCACAGCGCAGATTGCAGTTGCCAAAGAATACCATCCCTGACCCCCTGCTCCCGGAGATGACCGGTTCCTCTCCGTGGTGGGCGCAAATTGTAGAGACTATGGGCAGGTGGGCTGAGTGGCAAAACCCCAGTTCATTTTTCAGTCGATTGACGCCACATTCCCTTGGGCAGATATCGCACCAGCTCAACCGAGCTTCAAGTGCCTCAGCGCGGCGCTCCAGTTCACCCAGCCGATACAGCGCGATATACCCGGGCTCCACGGTTCCTCCTGTCAATATCTTGCTATGCGTTAAAGTTCAGCTAATAACTACCGGTCTTTGGCCTGACTGTTAAAGTGAGGCCATGTAACTCTAAAACTTCCACCCCTTTACCAGCCCTTATGTTCCCACCAACCGATTTCGCCTTCCAGCGTTCGCCGCCAACCATGATAAGTCCAACCGGTGTCAGTGGTTCTATTACCTCACCTTTGAGACCAATCATTCCCTCTGAGCCAGTAATTTTCTTCTTATGAAAACTAGGTATAATCACCTTATGGGTTATGAAGGCAAAGGTGCCAAGCAGCAATGCGATAACAATCGCAATCGGTAAAGAAATTTGTATGCCGAGAACCCACAAGACTAATAGCACCAGCACTACTGCCACAGCCTCGTCCAGTAATAATACTAGAACTATGAGCCAGTCCTTGAAGGTTCTTTTCATACGCCTAAATAATACCTTTCCTGACCAGGGCTTCTATCTCATCCTCTGAGAGCCCTAGCTCCCCCTGGTATATTGCCATATTGTCCTCACTCAAGCTGGACACCCGGCTTCCCACCTGCCACGGAGACCGGCTCAGTTTGCACGGTACCCCGGGGAATTTATGTTTTCTGCCTGTCTCCGGGCGCTCTACCTCAACCCAGAAATCCCGCTCCTTAAGTTGCGGGCTATCCATCAGTTTTGGGATTGAGGTTACCTCCGCCCACGGGAAATGCATTAGCTGCCCCTGTTCTACAAGGTCAGCTACGGTGTGGCTTCGTGTCCACCGCTCTAAGATATCTATTATATGGCCAAGGTGCTTGAGCCGCTCCTCTCTGTCCTGCCATTTTTCGTTGGCTAAATCCTCAGCCATCCCGTCAGCAGCCAGCCATTCCACCAGTGTCTCCCATTGTTGAAACAGGGAGAGCAGGATGTGCCCGTCACGACAGGGGAAGATGCGGAAGGCATTATTCCAGTAAAGACTACCCTGCCGCTTTGCCACAATACCTTCATAGAGATAGCGCACCAGGACATGGTCAAGGGTAGCCGCCACGCACTCCTGAAGTGAAACATCTATGTATTGCCCTCTCCCCGTGGTGTGCCGGTGCCGCAGTGCCAGAAGGATGCCGACTGCGGCAAAAAGGCCCGCCGAGTAATACGCCTGCTGACCAAAGGGTTTAAGTGGTGGCATTTCCGGCTCGCCACAGACATACATCTGCCCGCCTAAAGCACCAGCCACTAAATCGGTGGAGTTATAATCACGGTAGGGACCACTCTGCCCAAAGTTAGTGATGGAAGCCATAATCAGGCGGGAGTTGATTTTACCAAGCTCAGGATAGCCAATACCCAGTGCTGCCAGGTATCCCGGAGAGTAGCTTTCCACAATAATATCAGCCGCCTGAGCCAGCCTCTTAAATATTTCCTGCCCTTCTTTACCCTCTATGTTGAGTGTTATACTTCTCTTGCCAGTATTGTTCGCCCAGGAAAAAAGACTCTCCGCCGAATCTTCCCATGGCTTCTCCACTCTAATAACCTCCGCCCCCATATCAGCTAGAAGCCGGGAGCAGAACATGCCCTTGTCATCGGTCAAATCAAGAACACGGTAGCCAGAGAGGATAGTTTCTTTGGGCTGCTCCTCCATTTTAAAAGCCTGTTAGCGAAAGTATTTATTTCTGCTGCTTTTGTATCTTAGACCAGGTATCCCGTAACGATACCGCCCGATTGAATACCAATTT
>SDBU01002802.1_pt1 | contig 22684 bp, 14 predicted proteins | sample 2277071 | NCBI WGS metagenome assembly SDBU01 (sample SAMN10397929, study PRJNA504765) | marine sediment metagenome | isolation source: marine sediment core GS08_GC12, 126 cmbsf | place: Arctic Ocean: Gakkel Ridge, Loki's castle | collected 2008 | reverse complement strand
GGTTAATAACGACGCGAAACTCGTGGCTAGTTAGAGTCTTTGCCCTAATCCACATTTAGAATAGACGATAAAAATCCCCTAAAGTTTAATTTTTCTTAGTCATAGAGAGTTGCCGATGACATCACGAAGCAGCCTCAGAAACGAACTGCATATTATACAATTTCCGGTACAAACCGCCCTGAGCCAGAAGCTCCTGGTGCGTCCCGGTTTCAACTATTTTGCCTTCATCAATAACCAGCAGCTTGTCGGCGTTGATTATGGTGGACAACCTGTGAGCGATAACAAACGATGTCCTGTTTCTCAGCAGTTCCTCTAAAGCCTTCTGGATCAGCATTTCCGTGTACGCGTCAACGCTTGAGGTCGCCTCGTCCAGAATCAGAATGCGCGGATCAGCCAGAAGCGCGCGAGCAAAAGACACCAATTGACGCTGCCCAACGGACAGCATGGCCCCACGCTCACCCACTTCCGTATCGTAGCCTTCAGACATCTGAGATATGAACCTGTGCGCGCTCACCGCCTCCGCCGCTTGAATGATCTCCGCCTCAGTGGCATCGGCATTTCCGTACTTTATGTTCTCTCTGACAGTTCCAGAAAATAGAAAGCTATCCTGCAAAACTATGCCCATCTGGTTTCTCAGCGATGCCAGCGTCACGTCATTGATATTGTAGCCGTCAATGGTTATAGCACCCTCCTCCAGATTATAGAGACGCGCCAGAAGACTGACGATGGTACTCTTGCCAGCCCCGGTGGGGCCTACAATAGCTACGGTTTGCCCTGGCTCTGCCGTTAGAGATATATTGCGGAGTACATATTCATCCTCTTCGTAGGCGAACGATACGTTATTATACTCCACGTGACCAACAATGGCTGGCAACTCCACAGCATCAGGCGATTCCTGCACCTCAGGCTCGGTATCCATGATCTCAAAAATCCGCTCCGAAGCCGCCATAGCTGATTGCATGATACTGAACACTCTGCTTATTTGCCTGATAGGCATGTAAAACATATAAATATATCTCAAAAACGCCACAAATTCGCCCTTGGAGAGTTCCTCTCCCATTATCTGAAAGCCGCCATGCCACACTACTATACACGTTCCTACGGCAGTGATTACCTCTATGATAGGATAGTAGATAGACCAGATCTTAACTGCCTGCATGTTGGCATCCACATTCTCCACATTGGTTTTGTCGAAGTTCTGTATATTGGTGTTCTCCCTGGAGAATGACTTCACCACGCGAACGCCGGAGATGCCTTCTTCCAGTTTAGCTGTGACGTCCGCCACCTTCTTTCTGACCTCCCTGAATGCCGCTCGACCCCTTTTCCTGAACAGCCAGGCCACGAGGAAAAGTACCGGCAACAAGGTGAAACTCAACAAGGAGAGCTTAACATTCATATAGAGCATGAAGGCCATTATGCCGATCATACTGACAAGATCCACTGCCACGCTGGCTACGCCTCGGGTAACCATTTCGTCCAAAGCCTGAACGTCGTTAGTTATTCTGGAGATTATCTTGCCAGTCTCACGCTTGTCGAAAAATTCCATAGAGAGGCGCTGAATGTGTGAAAATAGCTTAACACTTATATCATAGATAACGTTTCGTCCCATCCAGGCCAGTGTATAACTGCGTCCAGCGGAAATGAATGCGTTGATAAACCCCATCGCAACTAATAGGATAGCTATAGCAGTGAGTCCCTTAAAACTTCCATCGGAAATACTTAGTATCCACTGCTTTTCTGTTTTTGTCTTATGCTTGCCCTTTTCTTTAGAAACAAGATACTGAGCCTCACCGTCGGTTATGAGCCATCTCCTGCCTGGCTTTTTGATGGAAACAGTAGCATTCTGTGACAGCGCGGTTCCATCATCCTCAAAGCTTCGTCGCAGACTCTCTGAGATAATACCATCTTCCAATCCTGCTTGTGATGCCGAATCTGTGGTAAATTTTATGGGCAGAATGTAATCATCAATGGCTATCTTCTGCAAATAAGGTTCCACCATCATATACCCGGCCTGTATAAGCATCAAAATCAGAGCCAGCATAAACTTGTACTTATGAGGCGCCAGGAACTTCATCAACCTGGACATCAGCGCCTTATCATAAAAACCAATTTCAGATTCTTCATCCGAATGATGGTGCATGTGAAACATGGAAATGAACCTCTTAGTCGTCGAAATCGTCAAAGTCGTTGAAAACGATCAGATCGTGAGACAACTCTCACGACTTTGGTATGTTCGACTTTCTCAGATACTTTATTAATCCCCAGATCATCTGCGATGACCGAATACACAGATCATATATCTGGTTAAACTCGTCCTCATTTATGTAATCTTGATCCAGAGCCACGTAAAGCAAACTGCGTACCTCACCTACAGAACCACGTGCGATAAAGAGAAATCTGATGAAGTCTTTGTCCGATCCTCTTTCAAAACCCTCTGCTATATTGTTCATGGTAGATACGGCTGCTCGCCGGACCTGATCAACGAACCCAAAATCCCTCCGAAAGCTATCCCGACGCGTCAGAGAATAGACGGCTCTTACAAGTTCTCTCGCTACCTGCCATACATCCAAATCCTCAAAACGTCGCATTGTATTGTGTCGAAGTCGTCAAAGGCGTCCAAAGCGTCGAAATCGAAGGAATTGCTTATGCCACGAAACGCCGCCTTAGTCGATTCCGACGGTTTTGTCGATTTAGTCGACTTCGACGGTTTCGACGTTCTAGTCAGCTTCGACGTCGACTTCCTCCTGCTGCTTGAACTGCATATTGTAGATTTCTGTGTATATCCCGCCTTTTTCCAGTAGTTCCTCATGGGTGCCTGCCTCAACAATCTCACCATTTTCCAGCACTATTATTTTGTTGGCTCGCTTCACTGTGGACAAGCGTTGAGCAATAACAAAGGTCGTTCTGTTTGCCATAAGTGTTGTCAGAGCATTCTGGATCAGGTGCTCCGTTTCTGTATCCACACTGGAAGTGGAGTCATCTAATATAAGGATTCTAGGGGCCATGAGCAGCGCCCGGGCTATTGCTACCCTCTGTTTTTGACCACCGGAGAGAGTAACGCCTCGCTCACCCACCGCGGTATCATAGCCTTTTGGCAAAGAAGTGATAAAATCATGTATATTCGCTGCTTTAGCCGCGGCGATTATCTGCTCCATAGTCGCATCCGTTTTGCCATACGATATATTATCCTTCAGAGAAGCCGCAAATAAGTATGTCTCCTGAAGGACAATGCTGATCTGCTTTCTCAAAGACTCCAGGGTGACATCCCTGATATCGATACCATCAACTGTGATCGTGCCAGAGGTGGGGTCATAGAATCTGGGAACCAGATTGATTATAGTGCTTTTTCCTGAGCCAGTTGCCCCCAGCAAGGCAATGGATTCACCTGGTTTGACATCCAGATTGAGATTTTTCAAAACGAGTCCATCACCTGTTTCATATCCAAAAGATACATTCTCAAATCTAACGTGGCCCTTTATATCCGGCATCGGCTTTGCATCGGACGATTCATCCACCTCCGACTCCGTGTCCAGGATTTCGAATATACGCTCTCCAGAGGCTATGGCTTCTTGAGCAACATTTATGATAAATCCCAGCATCCTCACAGGCATCATGAGCGTCATAATATACATGTTGAACGCCACAAATTCACCCAGGGTAAGGTCCCCTCTCATGATCTGCCAGCCGCCAAACCATAGTATCAACACAATTCCAAGCCTGGAGATAAAATCGTTCAGCGGGAAAAAGTATGACCACAAGCGTGCTATTTTAAGGCTCATCCGCATCAGAGCATTCGCTTGAGCTGAGAATTTCTCTATTTCATACTCCTCCTGCGCGAACGTCCTCACAACCTGCGCGCCGGTAATATTCTCCTGAATCGCAATAGTCACGTCCGCATGTTTCTGCCGCAGTTCCTTAAATTTGGGTCTCACACTCTGGCCAAAACGCTTGCCTGTGTAAACAAGGACAGGCATTATGGAAAGCGCTATAAGCGCCAGCTTCCAGTTTTTCATTAAGCATATAATAAGTACGGCCACAAACGTGAAAATGCTGCTTACGAAGTTAAACATGCCGAAGGCAAAAAAGCGACGCAAGGAATCTATATCGCCAGTGGCGCGGGAGATGAGTTGACCTGTCTGAGATTTGTCGTAAAAGCTGAAAGGTAGGCGCTGAAGGTGATCATACATGGTGTTGCGGATGTCGTAGATGGCTTTCTGCACCGAATACTGCAAGGCATATTCCTGAGCAAAGTGGAACACGCCCCTGAGAATGGTAAATCCCACAATGCTCAAAGATAGAACAGCTAACAGCCCGCGCCGATCTTCGGCGATGGCTATATCAATAATTCGCTGCGTTATTTCAGGCACAGCTAGAGTTAGCGCCCGGTTAATCGCCAACGCCAGAAGAGCCAGCGTCAGGAAAAACCAGTATTTTCCCAGGTATGCCAGTAGTCTTTTGAGTGTAGGCATGTTAGTTAGTCTATTGGTCTATTGGTCTATTGGTCTATTGATTCACAGATACGCATTTTAGCACATGTTACGGCTAGATTCAAGAGCAAATACGGCAAAGGGGTTATTTTTTCGGATATGAAGCCACCAATAGCACACTGAAGATCGGCCCCGAAGGACGGGACAAAGCAATATTTTCTGAGGTATATCAATGTATTCGAGTTAGACGCGGTTATACTGATCCAACCATGCCGAAAGAAAAATGAAATCTTGTTGACGGGAGGACGAAAATCTGCTACTATGAATATTAACGAAGACCAGTATATCCTACCGTAATCTGCATTTTGGTAAGAGTATAGTATTTTCTGGAGTAATGATGTGAGGATTAATATTTCTGGCGAAATTAGAAGTGATTACAAGGGCTTTGTGGGTCTAATCAGACTTGCTGAAAGTATGAGAGGATGTGTTTTTGATAATATTGATATTGATATGAGAAATGTAGCGTGGTTAGATGCTAATATGTGTGCCTCTTTTGGGGCGATTCTTTATAAAGTGGGGCGCGTGCCTAATACAGTTACATTATCCAATATTCAAAAGCCTCTAGAGACAATCCTTTCAAAGAATGGATTCCTAAGTCATTATGGTAGAGAAAAGAAGCAGAATACATACGGAACGACCATAGAATACAAGAGATTTGAACCGCGAGATGATCGGTATTTTGTTGCTTATGTAGAAGAAAATATAGTAGGAAAGGGTATTCCTGAAATGTCACAAGGACTCCGGGAGAAATATGTGGAAAGCATATTCGACATATTCAGCAATGTAATAACTCATTCAAGAACCCAGATGGGAATATTTTCATGCGGGCAATTTTTTCCAAAAAAGAAACGTCTCTATTTTTCTATTTCTGATTTGGGGGTTGGTATTCGACAAAATGTAGAAGAGCATACGGGACAGGACTTAACAGCGGAAAAAGCAATCACCTGGGCAATGGATGGTAGAAATACTACGAAGGATGGACCAATCCCAGGCGGATTGGGCTTGAAATTGCTGCGTGAGTTTATTACCATGAATAAAGGTAGAATCCAGATAGTGTCTGATAGGGGATATTGGGAATTATCAGATGGAAAGACCACCACGAGATCTTTTCCTGAACCTTTTCCCGGAACAACCGTGAATATTGAAATCAATACAGCGGATACTAGTTCCTATTGCCTTTCTTCTGAGATTCAGCCAGAGGATATTTTTTAGTTGAGTGCAAAAAAAGGGAGTATTATGAATAATCCTATCACCATTAGAGTTTTTGAAATCGTTGGGAATGGCCTTTGTGTTGCCTCAGATGATGGGCAGAAGATACATGACCAGATTGCTATTGCATTGCGCGAAGGCCAAAAAGTGAATCTTTCATTTCATAATGTTGAAAGTCTTACATCAGCATTTCTCAACACAGCCATAGGTCAACTTTATGGAGAGTTTTCGGAAGCTCAAATAAAGGCAAGTATTTCGGTGAAAGATATGAGTAAAGATGATCTTGAGTTGCTGAAAAGGGTTGTAGATACAGCAAAACTGTATTTCAAAGATCCTGAACGATTCAAGAAAGCAGTGGAAGAGGCTCTGGAGGACAGTGATGACTGCTAAGATTCATGACGCTACATCCTATAATTTCAAAAAAACCGATGCATTTCTCATTGACGCGAATATTTGGTTTTATCTGTATGGGCCTCGAGCACCAAAGGATAGAAAGAGTCAGGATTACTCAAATGTTCTGGCAGAGATCCTCAGAACAAAATGCAGTATTTTTCTCGATGTGCTCATTTTATCTGAATTCATAAACCGTTATTCAAGGTTAAAATTCAATCTACAAAAGAGATCGCGTGATTTTAAAGCTTATAGGCAAAGTCCCGCTTTCAAGCCAGTAGCTAAAGAAATTGCTGATGCTGTTCGTCGAATACTGAAGCATTGTAAATGCATTGAAAGCGATATTACATCTATAGATATGAACGCCTTACTAACTGATTACGAATCCAAATACCCAGATTTCAATGACCAGATTCTAGTTGAATTATGCAAATCCAGGTCGCTCAAATTTGTGACGCATGACGGTGACTTTAAGGACTATGGTATTACGGTCTTGACTGCAAATAGAGGAATGTTAAGTAGTCGTTAATAGCCAGTCGTAATAGCAGATTCATAGCATAAGGAGTGTATAAAAATACGCCCCCTACCATTTCAGTTCTCTTCGTAGATTGCCAAAATTACAGACTCGCTAGACCTTTTTCGAAAATAGACAGAAACTCGTCCGCCTGTTGCTCGCTGATGGTCAAAGGCGGCACGACTCTTATTGTGCTGGTACCTATGCAGTTGAGTATGAGACCTGCTTCCAGACACACATCAGCCAGTTCCTTCCCTTCAACGTTTAATTCTACACCGATCACAAGCCCGCGGCCCCTGACTTCCTTTATGACAGGATACTTCTCCTTCAAGGCAAGGAATTTTTCCGTCAGGTAAGCCCCTATGCGTTCAGCATTCTCCGTCAATTTATCGTCCACTATGGTGTTCAGCGACGCCAGAGCGGCGGCGCAAACCAATGGATTGCCACCAAAGGTTGACGCATGAGATCCAGGAGTCAGGCTTTCAGCTATATCATCCTTTGTTGCCATACAACCGATGGGTGCTCCACCGCCCAAAGCCTTCGCCATTGTAATGATGTCCGGCTCCACGCCATAGGCTTCATATCCAAAAAGAGTTCCCAGCCGACCCATTGCCGTCTGCACCTCGTCAAAAATGAGGAGGAGGTTGCGCTTGTCACACAAGCTGCGAAGCCCCGGCAGGTATCCATCGTCCGGCATGTTTATGCCGCCCTCCACCTGTATCGGCTCCACCATGATGGCGCAGGTGTTGTCTGTAATGGCATCCTCTGTAGCCTTCAGGTCGTTGAACGGGACATATTTGAAACCCGGCGCCAGCGGAGCGAATCCCTTGTGATATTTCTCCTGTCCTGTGGCAGTTACGGTGGCGATGGTACGACCGTGGAAGGACTGTAACATGGTGATTATCTCGAACTTGTCCTCACCCACGTTCTCTTTTGAGTACTTCCGCGCCAGCTTGATGGCGGCTTCGTTAGCCTCCGCCCCGCTGTTGCAGAAAAAGCACTTATCAGCGAATGACAGTTCCACAAGGCGCTTCGCCAACTCTGCCTGTGGCTCTATGTAGTAGAGATTTGACACGTGCATTAGTTTCTTCGCCTGTTGGGTAATGGCCTCTACCACATTTGGATGACAATGCCCCACATTGAGAGTGGCTATCCCGGCGACAAAATCCAGATATTTCTTCCCATCAGCATCCCAGACGTAAACTCCTTCTCCGCGAACCAGGGAGATCTGTCGCTCACCGTACGTATTGATTATGTACTTACTTGCCATGTCTTTAATCTCGGCGGTAGTCACTATATCGCTCCTTTCTGTTGGAAAGAATAGTCCGCAGATTTTCGCTGACTTCGTAACGCTGATCAACGCTGATTCTGGACAATAGATGATCAGTAATGAGCCAGCAAGTTTTGGAAAAGATCCTGAGGTTTACTACATCTGAGCGTTAGCTATGCAGGTTGCCATCACTCAAAATAATCTGCGTCTATCTGCGTTACGAAGTCAGCGAAAATCTGCGGGCTATTCTCTCTAATGAACTATCTCGGTTCCTATACCGCTTTCCGTGAAGATCTCCAACAGGAGAGAATGACTGATCCTGCCATCAATTATATGGGTCTTTCTCACCTTACCGTGCAAAGCTGTGATGCAGGCTTCTACTTTGGGCAACATGCCGCCGCTGATTACGCCACTCTCGATAAGCGGCTCTATATCCGGTATTTTTAGCGTGGATATGAGCGACTTTGGATCGTCCTGATCTTCCATGATGCCCCTAACGTCGGTGAGCATCATGAGTTTTTCCGCCGCCAGCGCGACGGCTATTTCGCCTGCCACTGAATCTGCGTTGATGTTGTAGGTCTGCCCGTCGCCGCCAATCCCTATGGAACTGATAACCGGGACGAAGCCTTTTTCATCCAGTACCTCGATGATGTGAGGATCTATTTTGCTCACTTTGCCGACAAAACCAATGTCCACATCCGTCCGGGCTTTCTCAGTAAAGATCAGATTGCCGTCCTTGCCACTCAATCCCACAGCCTTAGCGCCATGCCGATTGATGAGAGCGACGATCCCTTTGTTGATACGCCCCAGCACCATCTCCACGATCTCCATCGTCTCCTCGTCAGTGACCCGCAGACCATCAACAAACTGAGATTCTTTACCGACCCGCTTCATCATATTGCTGATGTCCGGCCCGCCGCCGTGGATGATGACCGGGTTCATGCCCACGTATTTCATCAGCACAATGTCCAGAATGACGTTTTCCTTGAGTTCTTCGTCTATCATGGCATTGCCGCCGTATTTTATCACGATGGTCTTGCCGTAGAACTCCTTTATATACCGTAACGCCTCTATCAGAACATTCGCTTTTCCTATGCTCTCCTGTAATTCATGTAGCCCTTCCACAGAAAAACTCCTTTTAGCTGATAGCTGACAACTGATAGCTATATATTACATTTTACATAATCGTAGCTCAGATCGCAAGTCCATACAGTGGCTTCTGCCTCACCGACCTTCAGATCGATGGTGATGGCAAACTCGCTCTTTTTCATTATCTTATTTGCATGCACTTCGTCATAGCCTGCGTTTATGCTGTTCTCCACGATTTTCAGATTGTCCAGCCACATATCTACAGTTGAGCCGTCCATTTCGACGCCGGACGCCCCCAACGACGCCATGATGCGCCCCCAGTTGTTATCCTCGCCGAAAAACGCGGTTTTCACCAGCGGCGATCTGGCTATGACGTGGCCGGCGGTTCTTGCGTCCTCGTAGTTCCGCGCTCCCTTTATATTCAGTTCCACAAACTTGGTCGCGCCTTCGCCGTCTTTGACGATCATCTTTGCGAGGGATAGCGTCACAGAACTTAACGCCTCATAGAACTTATCATAATCATCATTTTTCTTATCTATTATGTCATTTCCCGCCTTACCATTGGCCAGAACGATGACGGTGTCGTTTGTGCTCATATCCCCGTCTATGGAGATCATATTGAAGGACTTATCCACAGCGACTTTGAGGGCTTCCTGAAGCAATGCGCGTTCTATACAGACGTCGGTGGCTATGAAACAGAGCATCGTAGCCATGTTCGGCTCGATCATCCCCGCTCCCTTAACCAGTCCACCGATCCTGGCTTTCTTGCCTTGTAACTCAAATTCCACAGCCGCTTCCTTCGGGAAAGTGTCTGTGGTCATGATAGATCGGGCAGCGTCATTACCTCCATGGGCGCTCAACTCCGCCGCCGCCATTTTTATGCCCTTTTCCACCTTATCCATAGGCATCAATACCCCGATCTTTCCTGTCGAGCCTAGCACAATAAGTCCGGGATCGATGCCGAGTTCCGCTCCCGCCACTTCTGTCGTTCTTTTCGCGTCTTTCAGGCCTTGCTCCCCTGTACAGGCATTGGGATTGCCACTGTTAGCGACTATAGCCTGTGCTTTCCCATTTTTCAGATGCTCCCGCGATACAGTAACCGGAGCGGCTTCGGCTTTATTGGTGGTGAACACACCAGCCGCCGTCGCTGGCTCATCAAAGATGATCAGAGCCAGATCCATAGCGTTGCCGCCGTAAAATGTCGCGATGGCCTCATCCTTCTTGATCCCACACACGACACCAGCAGCGCGCACCCCCTGAACAGCAGTAATCCCACCATCGATCTCTTTCATGTATTTGCCCCTTTGTTAGGATAGGCCTAATGGGCTTTCAGTAATTAATCGGGTAATAGATTCGAAATGGATTCCCGCGTTCGCGAGAATGACGTATACACCGAAACTGTCATTCTCGCGAACGCGGGAATCCATCAACCGGCGATCAGATACATTACCCAATCAATTCATGAATCTTCATTAGGCCTATAGGCTCATAGGCTGATAAGCCCATAAGCCCATTAATAATACAGCGATGATTGCGATCTCAAGAATCCACCCACTTTTCCCATCCCCGGTAGACTGCGCAGCGTCCATGATTTGGCGATGTCGTCGTACCCCACGCCAATTGCCTTGCCGGGATCTGCCCTGAGGTCGATCTGGAAGAAGAAATCCTTGCGGATATATCCGCCGGTAGTGCCATATCGACTGTAGCCGATGCGCGATTCCCAGCAGTGAAGCACCCGATGGAGGGAGAATCTCAAACGGTTAATATCCTTGACTCGCTCATCGTATTCGTATTCTAATTCACAACTCAGATTCCAGCTTTTACTCCAGCGGAGGTCAACTTTTCCTGTGAAGAACTGGCGCTCATTTAACCAAAAATCCCGAATGTACCTCCTGCTCAGATAGCCAGTCCATCTTCTTTTCGGATCGGAATATCTGATGTCGGTGCTGAACCTCGTAATAAGCGGCTTATCTGTTCCTATGTTATTGGGATTATGCTCAAGCACCGTCCCAACGCTAATCCGCTTACCTGGCGTAAATGTAAAGGTATTTCTCACATAGTCATATCGCCGATCAGAATCTTCCGGCCTGGTAAAATCGGCGCCACCGCGCAAAATCCACTTAAAGAGCGATATTCGCTCGCGTGTGCGTTCCGTTTTGATGTCGATACTGTTGGTCATACCCACCGATAACTGCTTCCGTTCGTATGACCACGAAGCGCGGCCAAAAGGGTATATTCTGGGCCTCTGCTCCTCCGCCCTGGTTTCCGTATGACCGGCAGGTTCATAGGAAAACCACACATTCGGGCTAATAGTGTGCCTCATGGCGTGGATGCCAGGGACAAACCCTGTACGATAGGTCCTGTGGAGCGTGGTGCTCAAAGTCGCATCGGAACTCCATGCGCCGTCAAAGATATTGTGATCACGCTCATTCGGGTCCATTGAAGGGTCCAACTCAACTCCAGGGTCCAGACTGTTTCGCATCGGCTGTGTTTTGCTTTGCCAACTCTGGCTAAATCTGCCGTTTACGGTGAGGCTGAGTTCCCGGGCAATGCCCAACTTGATAATGGCTCGTTTGCTCAAGTTAGCGCTTCCGTATGCGGTTTGGAGGAATATATCCTCCTCGTCTTTGTACTTATCCTTGAAGTAATTGCCAGCGTCGATGTCGAACGAGAAGGAAGTATCATTCAGCGTCAGGAATCCCAGCGATGGTCGCTCACCCCTTGTAAGCTGTCTATGAAGTTGTCTCGCTAGAACTCTGGCTTCGTCTTTTGTTCTGGTGCCTGGTTCCATGGAGATGAATATTTGCCTTACCTGTGCCCGCTTCCTTTCGCCTCTCTCTTCCTCGACCTCTTCCACCTTGACAATATAATAGCCATCTGTAACCTCTATGGGTTCGCTTACGTCGCCGGGGTCAAGTACAGCAGTTCCAAAGATCTTCGCTCTCACTCTGGGATTTAGCACGCGATCTGTGCTATCGAGCCAGCCTAGATCACCGCTTTTTTCCTTCGTCCGAGGATCGTCGGAGACCTGACGAGCCAGCTTCGCGAAGTCGGTCTTGCCCTGAACTCTGTCTGAGATATACAGAAGACCGGAGTTCACTTTTTTAAAAGGTTGCAGCTTGCCCAGTTGATAATTCGGCGACTGATAAGTAATTTCAGGATACTTCTGCTTTGCTTGTGTATCTTCCCCCAGAAGATCTCTGGTGGCATCCATAATGACGCGTGCGCGGCCGCTTCCACCGAACTTCGACATCCAGTAGTAGTCGAAGGCGACGTATGATCTCAACTCTCGTTCAGGGCTGAATCCCTGCAAAGACTTCTTGAATTCTTTCCCTACCATTCTCAGTTGCGCCCGCATAGCCAGCGTCTTTTCCATTCTCAGTCCCATTTGTCCTGTCACGCGATTCTGTGCCATTCGCTGCTGATCTGAGCGCCAGAGGGTCTGATTATGGTGAATGTCGACATTCCACGTCTGTCCCAGCTTCACCGGGTTCTTTTCCCTCTGGTAAGAGTAATAATCGCCGTAGTCTAGAGAAATATCCCCGCCCAGCCGTCTCTTCTTTTCTATTTGCACGATCCTATAGCCATCATCAGTCCTTATGGGTTTACTGATTCTGCCTATGTCCAGCCTGAAGGCTTCTCTGGCTATTTTGGGGTCGAATTCCCATCTACCTTTGTAGCCGGTATCGCCGCCCATTTCCGCATTGGGCGCCTCCGAATATTCTTTTGCCAGGTCACCGAAGTCAGGCGTTTCTTCTATGTCCTCCAATTTGAGGATATACACGCCGTGAGATGTCCTGACCGTTCTGCTGCTGACCTCGCCTTTAGTGAGGGACCTGGCGACGCTTCTGAAGCTGATATCCAGATCCTGAAATGTCTGCCAGCCCATATCGCCGCCTTTTTCCCTGGTTTCGGGATCATTGGAATAGAGCTTCGCAAGTCCATCAAACTCGATCCCGCCGAAAAGCTGGGTCAGTATGGAATCTGCTTTGTTCTGCGCGTCCTCCTGAGCCTTCTTACTGGCCTCGAACGTGATGAAGATATGCCGCACTCGCACTTGCGCGGCGTCTTTATCACCCACTTCCACAATGTGATAGCCCTCTTCCGTCTCAATGAGGTCGCTCACGCCATCAGACTCAAGCTTGAAGGCTTCCTCTATTATAGGCAGCAATTCAGGCTCAACCGGCTCGAGTTCTGTCCCTGATTTTCGCTGAATACCATCTTCATCCACTACGAAATAACCCAGAGATCCGCCGCTGCTTTTGGTGTCCTTGTCATCAGACCACTGCCGCGCTAACCGATAGAAGTCCGCATCCTCCGCCTTGCTTTTCTCCAGCACCTCCTCGGCTCTTTCACGCGCTTTTACCTTGTCCGCTTCCTCAATCTGAAACTTGATGAATATCTGCTTGAGCCATATCTTATCCAGCTCACCCTCTGCCCGCTTGAGGATTTCATCCATCTTATCTCTGACATCCCGCCATTCCTGACTTGATGCGTCCTCTGGAACTGGCAGGAATATCTCCCGAAGCTTTATCTTATCGGCGTCGTATTTGAGGTCTGTTCCGATAGTTTTGCCACGCCGGGTGGTATAATTGAAAAACGTTGATCCATTTATCATTCGCCAGCGGATCGGGAGGATATTCTTCACATAGTAACCCTCAAAACTGTTAGATCCGATCTTGAAGATAAAGCGAGAACGTTTTTCTGGCTCAAGAGAACGCCTGTAAATGGGGAAATATAGAAGCGGTATCCCGCCCATCTTTAACACTACGTGCTTTGCTATCAGTTCCTTCTTGAGATGTATCACGATCTGCGACGCCTCAAAGCTATAATGCGGTGGGTCAAGAGAGCAACTGGTCATGCCACCATGTTCAATAAGAGTGCCTTCCTCGCTATACCGGTGCATCTCTTCTCCAGAATGATACCAGGGATCATCAAAGCTTACTCCATCCTTCATTATGCCCTTCTTTTTTCGCAGATCAAACAGCATGTGGTCCGCCGTTATGAGCTGGTCACCCATCTTCAGCTTGATGTTCCCCTGTGCTTCCACCAATTCCGTTTCCATGTTAGCCCATATATGGTCCGCCTTCAGGATAATATCGTCATATTCGACAATTGCGTCTCCATGAGCCATTCCGATATTTTTATCAAAGAACCACGTAACTTTGCCGCCAGGCCCCGTCGTAATAGAGATCGTTCTATATTTTTTCGTCTGCTCAGAATCGGAATCGCTTTGCTCTTCCTCGGCAGGAAAAATGCTGGTAGAGAAAGTAAAAAGAAGACTCAAAACACAAAATACAAGACACAAGATATGCGGAAGTGTAATCTTGAGTCCTGGATTCTGGGTCTTGAGCCTTATAAGAGCCTTTTGCCCTTCGCTCATTATAGTTATATCCTTAATCTTCGGCCAGCTCTTTAATGTATGATCTTTCCTTCAGTTTCTCGGAATACCCTTTCAGCTTCTCTTCGAGTCGTTGATTACTGAGAAATTTCCGAACTTGTTCCATATCCTCATCCGTCAAATCCTGTCTTGCCTCTATCTTGAAGATATGGAATCCAACCGGCGTCTTAACAGGTCGGCTAACCTCCCCTTCGTCAAATGAATCGAAAGATTTCTGAAGTTCTGGGGTCATCAGATCTATAGGTATTTCTTTCCAGTCACCAGCTTTATCCGATGCCAGCGGGTCGTCAGAATATTTCACAACCAGGTCAATGAATTCCGCGCCGCTTGCCAATTCCTCTAATATGAAATGAGCCTTTTCCTCGGTATTCTTTTCCGATTCGTGACTGGGCCATACTGCCACGTATATGCGCTGCGCCCTGACTGCGCTATCCCTGGCGTCAGTGATTTTGATAATATCATATCCGCCTGGAGTGTCTATTATATCACTTATTTCACCCACAGCGAGCTTGGAGGCGGCTTCCTCCAATCTGGGATCGTGCTGCCCCCGCCCGGGGACGAAATATCCTATATCTCCGCCAGACGCTTTACTGGATTGATGATCGGAGAATTTTTTTGCTGTCTCTGTAAAATCAGCCCCATCTCTACAGCGTTTCAGGATGTCTTTCGCCCTGCGAAGGGCATCTTCATCGTCCGCTTTCGTTGTTTGGAACTTAATGAGGATATGTTTCAGTTTCACTACGTCAGATCTGCCGGGAAACTTATCCCTGTTTTCGCGGTAGAATTGTCTCACCTCATTATCGGTGACATCCAATTCTGACCCAAATTCCTGGTCAACAAGCTTCTGTCGTAAAACAGCCCGCTTTCTCTCTTTCTTGAAAGTATCTTGCGTATAACCCTCTGACTTAAGCGCCTCCTGGAAGGCTTCCACTGAACCATATTGCTTCACGAGAGTATTGACGAACTGCTGCATCTCAGAATCCGAAACTTTCAGACCTATCCTTACAGCCTCCTGCAAGAAAAGCAGCTCGTCTATCATCGCATTCAATATCTCCGGTTTAGCCTTCTCCACCTCCGCTGTCAACTGCGCTTCCATCTCCGGCGTCAACTGCGCCTTATCGTATTGATAAAACATCCGCCGCATCCCTTTTTCTTTTGTCAGTCGCTCATCCAGTTCTGTTTGGGTGATTATATCGTCATTTACTATGACAAGGATCCGCTCGATAATCTTCGCCTCTGTAACTGCGACCCAGCAAAACGCTAGACACAGAGATAAGCTTACAAACTTATAGGCTGATAGCCTGATAGGCTTATGTGCTAAGAATTTCATAGGTACATAGGCCCATAGGCTCATAAGCCCACTCCAAACATTACTCCTCACTTTTTCTCCTCAACGGCCTCACCAGATGATTCTTGTTCTTCCTTCTTTTCTACTGTTTCTTTTTTCTCTGTAGCTTCTTCTTTCTCTGTAGTTTTTGCTTCTTCTTCCGTTCCCTCTGTTTCGGTTTTTGTTTCCGCTTCTGTTTCCGCTTCTGTTTCCGCTTCTATCTCTTCTTCTGGTTCAGCAGGTTCAGGGATTCTTTCAGGATAAAGCTTGAAGCTCTTCCCTATTTTCACCGCTTCCAGCCATCTATCCATCTGCTCTTTCTTTTGCTCCTTCTGAACGATTCGCTCGATCCTGCTTTTCACCTCGGAGAATTCTTTCTGTTTGGATGGAATACGCTCATCCAATCTGAGTATCATATAGAAAGTATCCTCCCCTAGTGGCTGGACGATTATATCGCTCATTTGGTTTACTTCAAGAGCGAAAGCAGCATTCACAAATTCCTGAGCGGTTCGGAATGAACTCTGGCTAAACGGTCTGGATTTGCCGCCGTTGCCCTGCCCGGGGCCTGTTGATTCACCGTTTTCATTCATCTCCTTCGCCAACTCGGTGAAATCCGATCCGCCTTTGATCTTTTCCATTACCTCTTTCGCCTTCTCCTCGTCCTTCAGCGTAACCTCAGTGACAACAACCTTTTCGGGGTCAACGTAATCCTCTTTGTGCCCTTCGTAGTATTGCGCCAGGTGTGCATCAGTCACGTTGACCTTGTCATCCACTTCCCGTTTGACGAGCTCTTTGACTATCAATTGGTCTTTATATTCCGCAACCTGCTTTACTATTTCCTCGTCTTTATCCAACCCCTCTTCGCTGGCGACTTTCAGCAGCATTCTACTTTCCGCCATCAGAGTCAGGTACTCCGCCAATCCTTCCTTGCCTTCATATTTACGCTTCTCTCGATCAGACAATTCGGAGATCTCCTGCTGAAATTCATCCAGGGTAACAACCTGATCGCCAAATTCGGCTAAGAGATTTTCCGACTGTACTTTCTGAGAGCAGCCACCGAAAATGTAAGACATACCCAGAATCAAGAAAATAGCGCTTACAGAGGTAATCCTTCTCATCAAAATCCTCCTTAGAGCCGTGGGAAATAACTTACCCATTTGAGATAAGGTACTAAGGGCCAGGAAGCAAACGGTAGATTCCCCCTTAAAAAAGGGGGTTAGGGGGTTGTTCTGATCTGTCAATTGAACAATTTGGGTGCCTCAACGCATCAGGGAGACGCTTTATACAACCCCTTAACCCCCTTTTTTAAGGGGGAATCCGGCCAAATGGGAAAGTTATTTAATCACGAGTTCTTAGATCTAATACGGTTTAAAGTGCTTCCTATAGTGCATAACGCTCAAAATGATAGCACACTAAGCAAGCTGTCGCAAGACATTTTTTATTGTTTGCAGTTGCCGATCCTGCCCAACTCCCTCCGTTTCCACCAGTAATTGCGCCGGGGGAGCTAATCTGAGTCGCTTTTGGTTCCTGACCATTGACACTATCTTTTGCGTGTCAATACGAGTCATGTCAAGATCAAAGGAGATCTTGACCACGTTATCACTGGAAATGATCTCCCTGGCCCCCAGGCTTTGGGCCAATCGCTTGACCTCAGCTATTGCAAGCAGCCGCCGAACCAGCGCAGGCAGCCTGCCATACCTGTCTTCCAGTTCTCTTATCATATCCGCGTTTTCCTCGTCACTGGAGATCTGGGCAATCCTCTTATATAGGGCAACTTTCTGGCTGCTGTCGGAAACGTAATCATCCGGCAGGTACGCGGCCACAGCTAACTTAATCCTGCACTCGACCTCTTCCTGCACTTCCTCGCCCTTGAGCTCTTTCACCGCCTCGTCCAGAAGCTTGCAGTACATATCATAGCCGACGCTCATCATGTGACCGTGTTGCTCCGCGCCCAGTATGTTGCCCATGCCGCGGATCTCCAGATCTCTCAGCGCGATTCTAAACCCTGAACCCAGGTCTGTGAACTCCTCAATAACGCGTAGTCGCTTCTGCGAATCTTCTGTAATGGCCCTGCCAGCAGGATAGAAAAGATAGCCATACGCCTTATACCTGTCTCTACCCACCCGGCCGCGCAACTGATAAAGTTGAGCCAATCCCAGAGCATCAGCCCTGTTAATTATTATGGTGTTCACATTGGGTATGTCCAATCCCGACTCAATTATAGTGGTACACACCAGTACGTCATTACCATATTCCACGAAATCCAACATCACTTCTTCCAGTTCGCGCTCTCGCATTTGCCCATGAGCAATGGCGATCCTGGCCTCCGGCACGGTCTGTTGAAGACCGAGAGCAATGCTGGCAATGCTCTCCACGCGGTTGTGGACGAAGAACACCTGACCGCCTCTGTCCATCTCACGCAGTATGGCGTCCCGAACTATTTCCTGGTTATATTCCATCACGTAAGTTTCAATGGGAAGCCTGTTTTCTGGCGGCGTGTTTATGACGCTGAGATCCCTGGCTCCTATAATAGACATGTGTAACGTGCGCGGGATGGGTGTAGCTGAGAGGGCAAGAACATCCACCAGTTTGCGCATTTGCTTTATCTTTTCCTTATGGCTGACGCCAAATCTCTGTTCTTCGTCTATGACTAACAGGCCCAGATCTTTGAATTTCACGTCTTTGGATAAAAGCCGGTGAGTGCCTATCACAATATCAATCGTACCCTTAGCAATCGCCGATATTATCTCCTTCTGTTGTTTTGCACTTCGAAATCTGCTCAACATCTCCACGTTTATGGGATAATCAGCAAATCTCTTGGTGAAAGTGCTGAAATGCTGTTGAGCGAGAATCGTCGTCGGTACAAGCACAGCCACTTGCTTCCCATCCATAACCGCCTTGAAGGCGGCTCTCATGGCGACTTCTGTTTTGCCATAGCCCACGTCGCCGCAGACCAGCCTGTCCATAGGTCGTTTTCTCTCCATGTCCACCATCACATCTTCGATGGTGCTGAGTTGATCTTCCGTCTCCTCGTATGGGAAGGCTGCCTCAAATTCGCGCTGCCACGGCGTATCACGAGAGAAAGCATACCCTTTCCCTGCCTCACGCGCGGCGTAGAGTTCCAGAAGTTCTTTTGCCATTTGCCTGACAGATTCTTTAGCCCTTCGCTTCATCCTGTTCCACGAAGTTCCACCCAGCTTGTCGACCTTCACTCGCGCGTTGTCTCCGCCTATATATTTCTGTACCATACCCATCTGGTATGTGGGCACGTAGAGCTTATCGGTGCCGGCATAGCCAATCATAAGAAAATCCTGCGTGCGACCCTCGATCTTCATGGGCTTGATCCCGCCATACGTGCCGATGCCGTGGGTCACGTGAACGACGTAATCGCCCACCTTGAGATCGAGGAAGCTGGATATGGGAATACCTCCATTAAACTTCCTGTGTCGCTTCCGTCGTCTATATCGTCCGAACATCTCGTCATCGGAGATCAGAGCCAATTTCAACTCATCAAACAAGAATCCCTCGCTGATAGCGCCAATACGAACTGATATGCCGTCTATCTCTCGCTCTGTCAGCACAGACCGCATTCGTTCCGCTTGCTTATCATTATCGCTCATGACAGTCACGGAGTAGCCCTCGCCAGCCCATTTTTCCATCTCTTTGAGGAACATTGGAAAATTGCCCTTTAAGCCATCGAAGGATTTTGTATTGAAAATGAACTTTTGAGACTCTGTATCTAGCATTGAATTGCCTGCGTTGAGAACCCAGATAGTTCTCCTTTCCTTGCAGGCGTCCAGCATTTCATCAAACGACGTAAACATCTCTGATGGCGGAATTGCCAAATGCTCTACCTCGTTCTCTCTCCTGAAAAAAGTATTAGCTTGATCCAGCAGCTTCTCTCCTTCCATCTTCATCCAGTTCGGGCCATTTACTATAACGACAGTATCCTGCGGCAGATAGTCCCACAGGGTTGCCAGATGGGGGTATAAAAGCGGTAGATAGGCCTCGATTCCATCGAACCTACCATATTCCTCCAGGTTAGCGGTCAGGCGGTTGATCTCATTGGTCAATTTCGGCGATTTATGCTCCGCCGATATTTGTGAGGTTTTTTCCCGCCAGTGCTCTATGATCTCCGGCGTGAGGATGATCTCGCTCATGGGCACCACCCATATTTCCTCTTCCAGGTGCGCTGTTGATCGCTGGGAGATCGGGTCAAACTGACGAATAGAATCGATCTCATCACCAAAAAGCTCTATGCGTACCGGAGCATCATAGGAAAGCGGATATAGATCAAGGATCCCGCCCCGCAGCGCAAAATCCCCTTTCATCTCCACCATATCCACGCGCTGGTACCCATTATGCGTCAGTTGTTCTATTGTTTTGCTTAGTTCTATCTCTTCACCCGCTTCGAAATGCAAGGTCGCCTCTCGAAAAGCCTCTGGAGGCAGAAGCCTGTGCATCAAGGACCTTACACAAGTAACCACTACGCTTCTGTGCCCATGAATGAGCCGCTCCAGAGTGAGCATCCGGTCTGCCAGCGCTTCCCTGGACGGCAGCGCGCTTCCGCGAAGAAACCCCTGCCATTGTGGGAATAGGAATATCTCATCCTTCTTCTCTGCTTGAGGTGTAGATGAATCCGCTGCTGGGTCGGAAGCTTCTAATGAGCTAAAAGCGGCCAGATCCTGAACCATTTTCTCCGCTTCCTCTTGCGATTGCGTGGCAATCAGAAACGTGGTATCAGGCATATCCTGTAAGAGGGTGCTGGCAAAGTAAGCCGTCGAAGCTCCCCTGAGACCATCGGTTCTCAACTGACAACCGTCCTCAGGTAGAACTGAGAGCAAGGATTGGTAGGTGCTCGATTGTCTTAAAATATCAAGTAAACTAGTCATTACTCCTGATAGCGGATCTCTTCCAGAATTAAGGAAGAGTTGCCCGTATATTTACGCGAGTTTTGAACACAAAAATCCCCAGACAGTAGAACAAAACTGACCTGAGTTCTTGCACTGACACAAATGTGTGGCTCTATTACAGGATATAAAGGTCCAAAGTGCAAGGAAAACTTGACACTTCTACGTTAGAAGCAAAGCAAGCGCAGGTTGAGCAAGTATACCTTTGGTTCCCGCCCAACCGGCGCTGTTCGCTTTACTACCCACATAGATGATCTGGGTTTTGGCAATTAACTACATTGACAGAGTAAACGATCATACTGTACTATTGGAGTACAATCCGTGTGATTTTTCTCGCTTCGCAGAGCGATATGGTACATTTCCATACTGATATCCAGGAGAATATGGATGAAAAATACTGAGATTCTTGAGAAGGTTTGCAGTTCTATTGACATTCTTGTAGAGGCAGGCGAACATTATGAAGGGCTTTTCCCCTCGATTCTGTCTCTGACCACCCACGAGATGCCTGATGAGATTCCACCGGCAATTCCGGGACAGCGCAGTGGAGACCGTGCCCATCCCGGCAGCAACCTTATCCATGATGAAGCCCTCTTGATGACCATGTATGCTTTGAGTGAGGCGCTTGATCGGGAGGATTATACCTCAGCGGCAGACCGGTATCTGGAACGCTTCGCTACACACTGCACTGATACCGTCACCGGGCTTTTTCCCTGGGGCGAGCATGCTTTCTGGAATCTAAGAGAAGATAAAATTGATGGCGCTCCTACACATGATCATTTGCGCCAGGCCCCGGCCTGGCTCTGGGAAAAGCTGTATGAATATAACCCCGGGTGCGTGGAGCGTTTTGCTAAAGGGCTGGACTATCATTGGAAGGACGGGGAGCCTCTGGAGTATACTCGTCACGCGGCTATCATTACCAGAAAACGTTCCGGTCGCGATAGTCGCTCCTGCGATTTCCCGCGCCACAGCGGCTTCTACATTCTGGACCTATCTTTTGCCTATATGAAAGGCGAACGGGCAGATTTTCTTCAGCAGATTCATCGTATGCTGGACTACTGGTGGGACATGCGCGAAGCAAAAGGCATGTTACTCATAGAGAGCCGGTCGTCCAAAGATGATGAGGGGTTCTATAAAGTTGACGCTCCGGGCCAAACACTATCTCTGGCAGCCAGTTTGCTTGAGTCGGCGATCCTTCTGGATGAGGTGAAGCCTGAACTGGCAGCGCGAATGCGCCAGCGCGCTACAATATACATAGAGGGGTTTCTTTCAGCACCACATGATCTCAATGCGGGAGCGTTCATTTTGACCCGCAAGCGCGCTACCGATGAGATCCGCAGCGTAACACCGATCTGGGGTAGTGTATATGGTATATGGCCGGCGTCCTACGTGGCTTTGACATGCCTCTGCGCCTACCGATTGACAGGCAATGAAGAGCTATTGCGCTGCGCTGAGTCTGTGGGACATTGCCACATAAAAGAACCATTACCAGACGATGTCGCGGTGCCAGCTATGGATGCCGGGTTGACTGTCGGTCTTTTAGCAGACCTCTACGACGTTACCGGCGACGCTTCCTGGCTCAATGGCGGACTGGCTCTGGCAGAGAAGCTGATGGCTGTTTATCTGGATAACGAGCTTCCGCGAGGGGCGGCCGGCATCAACTGGTACGAGTCGCAGATGGGCCCCAGTTTTCTGCTGCATGGTCTCGCAAGAATCGCTCTATTGTCCATTGATAGAGATAGCTGCCCCCTTGCGGCGGACTATACAGCAAGATAAGCAAGAATAGGTGCTCTAAGTGGTCTGATCGCTAAATAGGGTATGCTAGTAACTTGTAGGGGAGCACCCGCGTGTGCTCCCGATATTAGTGACTCTGGCCACCGGGCGGACCCATGTGGAATGGCACTGACCTAACAAATTCGGGTATAAGCTCTGGTGTAGCGGGTGCTTTTCCTTGTCCCGTAGGGACTTTTGAGAATAGCCCAGCAATTCATTGCTGGGGATCCAATGACTGTGTAGTCGTCGAAGCCATCAAAAACGTCGAAATCGTTCAAGCCGTCCAAATCCAGAGACGACTTTGACGGTTTCAGACG
>SDBU01002801.1_pt1 | contig 22696 bp, 24 predicted proteins | sample 2277071 | NCBI WGS metagenome assembly SDBU01 (sample SAMN10397929, study PRJNA504765) | marine sediment metagenome | isolation source: marine sediment core GS08_GC12, 126 cmbsf | place: Arctic Ocean: Gakkel Ridge, Loki's castle | collected 2008 | reverse complement strand
CCGCTACGGCTGGGGTCGCCAATTATTGAACAGAGCGTTGAGCGAAGAGAAATCCCGATTACTATCGGGAAAATCCAGCACCGCAGGACTGAAACGTTAGGTAAAATTAAATCATGGTATATAATATAACTAGATGGCAAGAGAACTAATTATCATTCTTCACGAAACGAGCACTTTTCTTGCCAGGATAATTCCAGATGACAACAATGGGTTAGTTGTTCCAAGAGTAGGGGAAACCATCCTTCTCCGTCAAAGCATAAAAGGGGGTTGGGAAGATTGTCCCCATGAAGTCGTTGAGGTTGTGTACCCCACTACCTTTGCAGGTAAAGATAATCTGAATGATCAACGTCTCAGACCTTTAGATCCAGAAATTCGCGTTCGCTCGACTTCATAGCAAGAAAGTGTCTCTTTAATCCTGATTTAACTCTTCACTTTGTTTGCCCTGTTGCACTTTCGTTTAACACAGTACGTCCGGCTCACTTCGTTACACTCGTTCGGCCCTAATTAAGCGTCCATGTTGTAAAATCAACTATGTCAAATCGTAAACCTGTTTGGGATGTCTTAACCGACAAGACCAAGAGAGAATGTCTCAATAGTATTATTGCTTATTTCTTTGATGAAAGGGATGAAGAAATTGGGCTAATCGCCGCCGAACAACTTATGGATACTATCATTGAGCCAGTTTTTACCGAGATTTATAACAAAGGTGTAGTTGATGCCCAATCAATCATCAAAGAAAAACTTTCCAACATTAATATTGATTTAGATTTACTACTTAAAACCATACCAGCCTGACATGCCCGCTTAACTTCCTACATACTGAAACGTTAGACAAAATAATAAAAAGCGATACAATTCACAACATGGACAAAAAACCAACCATATACGCCGTCGCCTTGGTAATTTATAACAAAGACCGATCAAAGTATCTTATCGCCCGCAGACCTTTAGATGATGACAGTCTACCAGGATATTGGGGTTTCCCCGCCACATCAAGAAAAGACTCTAATGAAGCTTGGGAAGAAACTATCAAGCGGGCAGCAAAATCCAAACTTGGAATTGATGTGAAGATCATCAAAATGTTGGGCGAAGATACTATTGATCGGGGCAGGTATATCTTAGTTTTGCGCGATTATGAAGTAAGGGTCGTAAAGGGAGAACCCACTGTTCCTCAAAATGTTGAGGGTGTAACTCAATATATCGCGCAAAAATGGACTAATGATCCTGCCGAATTAAAAAAATCTGCAGCAGACGGCTCTTTATGTTCCAGAATTTTTCTTCGTGCAAACAACATTAAGTGGTAGCGCTTTTTATTGCTTCTCCGTTCCTCACTCACTTCGGTTATCTAAATTCTTAAGGGTAAGTGAATTGCGGTACTCGACCACGTTGCGTTTTCGTCTAACACAGTAACAGTATATGAAGTTCATGTCTCAGCTCGGCATTCTCCCAAATTAAGACAGTTTGTTATATAATCCACTCATGGTAGATAGAATAAGACCACAGTTGGAAGCAGATATACACGAGGGAGAAGGTATTCCTGTCGTCAGACCTGTTCCATCTGAAGTTACCAGACCTCAACTCATGGAAGACATTGGTGGTTTACCTCCTCAAGGATATCCTGTTCCTCCCGAAGTTCCCATGAGTGACATGGATTAAAATTTTAACAAACCGCCTTAATTTCCTACATACTGAAACGTTATACAACATTTTGCTCAATCCCCATTTAACATTTGATATAATTTCTTATCTATGGATTGGTCAGAATTTGACAGAGGAATTTTCCTCCTTAACGTACTTGCCATCATTTACGATCCCAAAACTCGACAAATTTTAATCGGCCGCAGAGAAAACGATCCTTATCTCAAAGAATTATCATGGTGTTTTCCTGGTGGCCGGCCTGACTACAAAGAAGACCTAGAGTACTATCTCAAACTTGAAGCTAACAAAAAAACTAATTTAGACGTTGAAGTAAAAGAAGTAATTTTCGCCAAGACCTATCCGGAGAAAAGAGAGTTCTTGTCGATTTATTATCATTGCCAAATTGTCGGTGGGCAAGAAAAAGCCGGAGAAAAATTTGTCGAGATCAAATGGGTCAAACCCTCTGAAGTTCAAAACTACTTTACTACTTCTTTACATCCAAAAGTTTTAAAATACTTAAAAACCTTAGACTAAACAGATCTTTCGCAACACGCTTCGTCATTTCATTCCTCTTTGCCTTGTTGCAACTCCTAACCCAAATTATCCTATCTTGTTATAAAATAGTTTAACAAATGACACTTAATCAACTTTTACAATTTATTGATCTAGAAGACAAAAGATTAACGAAGTATTATCATAAGTCATCTCCCAAAGAAAGAATTTTATCCCGAGCAGTAAAACTAGCTGAGGAGTATGGAGAATTATGTGAAGAGGTTCTTTCTTCTGTGGGCGATCAACGAAAAAACAAATTAGCAAAAATTGATAAAGATAATCTCCAAAAAGAATTTGCTGAAGTTATTATTGTCACCCTGCTTTTAGCAAAATCACTAGACATCGATATTAAACAAGCATTAGAAAGCACCATAAAAATTATTACCAACAGAAAAGATTATTAATAAACCCTAATTTCTTCATTTCTCCAAATTACCCCATCATTGTTACAATAATACAACCATGAAAACTATTAAACAATTCCAATCAGAAGTTGACAAATGGACCAGCCAATTTGATCCTCAATATTGGCCCCCTCACGAAATATTAACCAGGCTTATGGAAGAAACCGGTGAACTAGCCAGAGAAATCAACCATCTCTTCGGTTCCAAGAAAAAAAAGACTGATGAAAAAGATCGTCAGTTAGGAGATGAAATGGCCGACATCATCTTCACTCTTGTCTGTCTAGCCAACTCGCAAGACATTGATTTAACCAATCATCTACAAAGAATTATAGATAAATGCTACAAAAGAGACAACGACCGGTATCAAAAGAAAAACTGATTTTACCTTCCTCCCAATACTGAAACATTGGGTAGAATTTAAAAATTTTTTTACAAAAATAAATGAAATTTATTATCAACCACAAAATCTTTACCCAATACCCCTCGCTCAATATTGGCGTCGTGGTTGCCAGAGGCATCAATAACAAAAAAGAAAATCCTGAAATTTCCCAACTTATTAAAGATGAATCCGTTAAAATCAGATCAAAATTCAATCTAGATACTCTAGCCGAAATTCCTGAAATCAAAGTCTGGCAAGAAACCTATCGTTCCTTTGGTGCAAAACCTAAGAAACACAAATGTTCTATTGAAAACCTTTATCGTCTCATTTTAGAAGGCGTTAATCTTAGACCTATTAACAAAATAGTTGACATATACAACTTAGTCTCCATAAAAAACATGGTGCCAATTGGTGGTGACGATATCGATAAAATCGATGGAGATATCACCCTAACACTCGCCCAGGGTAACGAATCTTTTCAACCATTAAATTCCAACCAAGTTGATAATCCCCATCCAAACGAAGTTATTTATCGCGATAGTAAAGAAGTTCTTTGCCGTCGTTGGAACTGGCGTGAATGTGATAAATCCAAAATGACCCCAGATACAAAAAACGTCACTCTAGTCATTGAAGGACTTCCGCCAGTTACACAAGAAAAAATTCAAAATATCACTAACGATCTAGCTAGTTTAATTAAAAAATATTGCGGCGGAATAACCCAAACATATCTTCTAAACTCCAAGAATAAAGAAATCACTATTAACTAGCTATTATAATCCACCCCACCTCACTTTGATTCCTTTATAACACCATCTATAATATGGTATGAAAACCAATCGAATAGCCATAGATGTCTCTCCCCTCTACAATCAAAGTTCTCAACGGGGTATCGGCTATTTTGCCAAAAACCTCATAGACGCTCTTCAAAAACAAGTAAAAAACAATCCCGACTTCAAAACTTACCAAATCAACCTAATAAAAACAGCCCCAACCAAAAAATATGACCTAATTCACTATCCGTTCTTCGACCCTTTTAACATCACCTTACCGGTTCGATCAAACACTCCAACAATCGTCAGTGTCTATGATCTCATGCCTCGTCAATTTAAAAAGCATTTTCCAGTTGGTGTTAAAGGAGAAATTAAATGGCTCATCCAAAAAAGCCGCCTCAAAAGGGTTGATTTTCTAATAACCTGTTCCCATTATTCCAAGCACATTATCAAAGACATCATCACTTACCCCGAAGACAGAATATATGTCACCTATGGTGCCGCTGATCCCTCCTTTAGAGTAATTAAAAACAAAAGCAGACTCAAAGCTATTCAAAAAAAATATAACCTACCCAAAAAATTTGTCCTTTATGTCGGTGACATCAACTGGAATAAAAACATTCCTGGTTTAGTCAAAGCTTGTCTGTCCAACAAATACCCCCTGGTTATTGTTGGTGCCGCCGCTACCCAAAAATTTGTCCCCAATCATCCTTGGACCCAAGACCTTCTCTACCTTCAATCACAAAAAAATAAAAATATTGTTCTCACCGGCTTTGTTTCCGATCAAGACCTACCTTATATTTACAATCTAGCCACCCTTTATTGTCAACCTTCTTTTGCTGAAGGTTTTGGACTTCCCTTGGTTCAAGCCATGGCCTGCGGTTGCCCTGTCGCTTTTAGCCAAGAGACCAGTGTTCCCGAGGTTATGGACCATAATGGTCAAATGTTTAATCCTTATTCACAAAAAAGCCTAAAAAAAGCTCTGAAAATTCTCTGGACTAGCAACCAGCTTCGAAAACACTATAGAAAATCTGGTTTAAACCGAGCCAAATTCTTCAGCTGGCCACAAACTGCCATCCAAACCCTGTCTGTCTATCAGGTCGCTCTTCTTAATGAAAAATAAGCCAAACTTACCAATCGCCCCCAAACACAAACACTCCCTTTCCGTCATTGTCCCTATTTTTAAACAAGAGAAAACTATTGCCGATGACCTAACCACCATTGATCACACCCTATCCCAAACCCGTTATGACTATGAAATCATTGCCATCGTCGATGGTATAAAAATCGATAAGTCTTTTTCCATTATAAAAAGACTTAACATCCCCAAACTTAAAACTTACGGACTTAAACAAAATCATGGCAAGGGCTATACTGTTCGTTATGGTTTAGCCAAGACAACAGGGGACTATTTGGCCTTTATCGATGCTGGCATGGAAATCGATCCCAATGGCATCTCTATGATCCTAGAACATATGGAGTGGTATAACGCCGATATTATTGTGGCCTCCAAAAGACACCCGGCCTCTCAGGTCAACTATCCTTTCGATAGGAAAATAATCAGCCTATCGGCTCAAATCTTTGCCAAACTCTTTTTAAACATCAAAATAAAAGATACCCAAGCCGGTCTAAAAATCTTTAAAAGAAAAGTCCTCGAAAAAGTTTTACCCCGGCTTTTGGTCAAAAATTACGCTTTTGATCTGGAAATCTTATCTGTTGCCCACCGCCTCGGTTATACCCGAATCTACGAAGCCCCGGTAAAACTAAGATACCGCATCACCAGTCTTACCCATGCCTCTGGTCTCAAAACCGTTTATCGTTGCCTAATTGACGCTTTAGCAGTTTTTTACCGCCTTCGTATTCTTCACTACTACGACAATAAAAACAAAAGAAAGTGGATATATGACAAAGATCTTAAAATGAGAATCAACACTGGTCAATAATTAACATGAGTCCTCAGCCCTTATTTTCCATCATCATTCCCGTTAGAACCACCACCCCCTATCTTCGCCAAACTCTTAAAAAACTCCAAGACCAAACTCTAAAATCATTTGAAACACTGGTTATTACCGATAAAATCTCCAAAAACCCAAATCCGGCCGCCAAAAGAAATCTAGCCGCCAAAATGGCCAAAGGTAAATACCTGGCTTTTTTAGACGATGACTCCTATCCTCAAAAAAACTGGTTGGCCAATGCCAAAAAAATATTTGACCAACATCCTCAAGCTGCCGCTGTTTGTGGTCCCAGCCTAACGCCACCCCAGGATAATATTCCTCAACAAGCCTCTGGCTTGGTCTGGTCCAGCCTTCTTGGCTCTGGTGGCGCCGGAGCTTATCGAAACAGTATCAAACCGAAACGCTTGGTTGATGATTATCCTACCGTCAACCTTATCGTCAAAAAATCAGATTTTAATAAAATCAAAGGCTTTGATACCTTACATTGGCCCGGTGAAGACACCCTTCTTTGTTTAAATTTAACTAAAAAGTTAAAAAAACAAATCATTTACCATCCTTCAATTCAAGTTTTTCATCATCGTCGTCCCGTTATCATTCCTCATCTTCAACAAATCACCCGCTATGCCATTCACCGTGGCTTTTTTGCCAAAAAATTTCCCGCCACCAGTGCTCGTCTGGGCTATTTTATTCCCAGTCTCTTCACCCTTTACCTCTTTCTCATAATCCCTCTAAACCTCCCTCTTTTTCCTCTCTTTCTCTACCTTATCCTCCTGCTTCTTACTCTGGCCAATTTTCTTTTTCAAAAAAACAAAATTATTACCTCAATCCTGGCCACCGTTAGCATTCCCATCACCCATATTTATTATGGAATTCTTTTCATATATGGATTACTACTCCCAAAACTGCCTTTCACCCCTCACTCCCTAGACAAAAATAGTCAGCATTACCAAGGCGGCTAAAGTTAAGAGTTATTTCTCCCCTTTACTCAAAATTAAACAAACAAGTATTAAACCAGGAACCAACCATTTCCCTCACAACCAGTCACATTTTCTGGTCGTTCCCAATCTAAACCTTCAACCCCAAACTTATACATTGCCACCCGACCAACTACGGCCCTTTTCCAATAAGCACACATCACCTCATATTCCGCAACACTCCTCTCTATTATCAGACCAACATCCTCTTTTCCAACTATCCCTAATCCTTCCTTTTTTTCAGGTCCATCCATATATTATCCTTTCAAATTCCAGGTTGATGATCACCCTCCATCTTATCATCTAATAGACCATCAACGGCCAGCTCAGCAGTCCTACAAATAAACTTACGTTGACCAGCGGTCAACTCATTTGTCTCTCTTGATACTGGAACACAAGCTATCAATCTGGCCATCTCCGGACCAGCAACCTCGACTGAAATTAATTCACACCTTCTACTCATATCAAACAATAATATCATACCCTTATAAACTTCTCTATATCAAAAATATTAACCTCGCTCCATAACACAATTTTCTCTCAACCCTTCCTCAGCTATAATACCCTATACTCTTATGTCAAAATATTCCGTCTCTATCTCCTATCCTCCCTTAAATTCTTCCAAAGGCACCGCCTTCTTATCCCAAAATCGCCAATTTCAATGGACTAATACCAAAAACATCATCTATCCTGTTATCCCTGCTTCCGCCGCCACTCTTTTAGATAAATTTGGCTACAAAGTTTTTTGGGATGATGCCATTGCTCAAAAACTTGATTATTCATCCTGGCTAAACCGACTTATCATTAGAAAACCTCGTCTTATTGCTATCGAATCAAAAACTCCCGTTATCAAAAAACACTGGCAAATCATAAAACAAATCAAAAAAGAATTACCCAACACTAAAATAGTCCTGATGGGGGACCATGTCACCGCCCTCCCTCAAGAGTCCCTGAAGAACTCTCCGGTTGATTACATCCTCACCGGCGGTGATTATGATTTCATGCTTCTAAACCTAGCCAATCACCTAAAAAATAATACTAAATTAAAACCTGGATTTTGGTTTTATCATGGCAAAATCATAAAAAATAGTGGTAAATTTGCTCTAAAACATCATAATCTTGATTCTCTTCCTACTATTAACCGCCAACTTAGTCAATGGCAACTCTATTCTCGTCGCAATTCTAATTTCAAATACCGTCCTGGTGCCTACATTATGTCTGGTCGTGATTGTTGGTGGGGTCAATGCAGCTTTTGTTCTTGGACCACCCTTTACCCGGGTCAAACTTTTCGATCATTCTCACCTCAACACCAAATCAAGGAAATAAAAAACTTAATAAAATTAGGCGTTCGTGAGGTTTTCGATGACTCCGGTACCCTACCGGTAGGGGACTGGTTAGAAAAATTTTGTCAACTCATAATTTCTCAAAAATTAAACCAAAAAATTACCCTTGGCTGTAATATGCGCCTTAATGCCTTATCCCTAAAACAATACCAATTACTAAAAAGAGCCAATTTCCGTCTGCTTCTCTTCGGTTTAGAATCAGCCAACCAAAAAACCTTAAATAAAATTAATAAAAATCTAAAGATTGATCAAATTAAAACCAACCTTGCCTGGGCCAAGCAAGCCGGCCTTAGTCCTCATCTAACAGTTATGATTGGTTATCCTTGGGAAACAGTTGACGATGCCAAAAATACTCTAAATTTAGCTCGCCATCTCTTCAAACTCAACCTAGCCGACTCCATCCAGGCCACCATCCTGATTCCGTATCCCGGTACCCCCTTGTTCAAATATTGTCAAAAAAACAAGCTTCTTTTAACCCAAAATTGGGATGATTTTGACATGCGTAGCACTGTAATTAAGTCTCCAATATCAAACAAATTGCAACAACAGCTTGTCCAAGACCTCTTTAGAGGCGTTTTAAGCCCTAATTTTTTAGTAAAACAGGTTATATCTATCAAAAATCTCGATGATTTCCGTCATTTTTTCAATTACACCGTCAAATTTATTCAAAAACTCAAGGATTTCTCATGAAATTACCAACCATATCAATCATTATTCCTACTCTTAATGCCCAAAAAGCCCTAAAAACCTGCCTTAATTCGGTCAAAAGACAAGATTACCCCAAAAGTAAGATCAAACTTATTATCGCTGATGGCGGTTCTACCGACCACACTATCAATGTCGCACAATCATTTAATGCCAAAATAGTTCACAATCCTCTCAAAACCGGTGAGGCCGGTAAAGCGGTTGCCATCAAGCACGTCACCACCAAATACCTCTGTCTTCTCGACTCAGATAACATCTTGCCGGATAAATTTTGGCTAAAATTTCAAATCCAAATCCTTCAGTCTAACCTTAAATTAATCGGGGTAGAACCCATTGCCTTTACCTACCGCCGCCAAGCCGGCTTTATTGAACGCTATTCCGCCCTAATTGGTGCCAACGACCCCTACGCCTTTGTCACTGGAGTCTATGACAAAAAAAACTACATCAATTATCGATGGACCGACCTTAACATCAAACAATTTGATAAAGGTGATTACATTCAAGTCATTCTTGATCCCAAACTCACCCTACCCACCATTGGTGCCAATAGTACCATTTATAAAAGTTCGTTTTTAAAGAAAAATCTAACATCTGACTATCTCTTTGACATTGACATTCTTCAATCAAGCTCCAAGCCAATATATTTTGCCAAAAGTAAAACCACTATCACCCACACCTTCTGTGAATCTTCTGTTTCAAAATTTATTAAAAAACAACAACGTCGGCTTACCGACTATTACCACTATCAAAAACTACGCCGCTACTCTTGGCAAAAAGTTAAACCTACCAAATTTATCCTATATAGTATCTCTCTTATCCTGCCCTTAAAAGACAGTTTAATCGGTTTTAGCCACCAACCAGATCCAGCCTGGCTTTTTCATCCTTTGGCCTGTCTAATCACTCTCTTTATTTATAGTATTGTCACCATCAAATTCCGTCTTGGCCTACTCAAACCTCTCAATCGCCGCCAATGGAAACAATAAAATCCTGTTTAGCTCAATTGTCCCTTAGTTCCACCCGTCAAAAGCACATGCCCAGCCATTTTAAACAACTCTAAGTCTTCACCAAATTTACTAGGCATCCTCTTCCATAGATGAATTCGTCGCCACCACCAAAAAGGTGACAAGTAAAAATACAGATATGTTAATCTCTTCATCCAAACCAAAGTAGATAATTTTTCCCCCTTGGGCACAAACAGAGGGTAATTCCCTCGCCATTTCCGTCCTAACTTACCACTAGCAAATTGATCAACAATATCAGCCGGAATAATTTTATTATCTATTGCATATTTATAAAGCCGGGACCCTGGTAATGGAGTCGCTATGTGAATGCCCACAATATCTGCCTTCACCTTGCCTCCGATTCTGACAGTGTCCAACATCTCTCTTTTGGTCTCAGTTGGTAAACCTACCATCAAAAAAAGATCTGATAAAATACCCACCTTTCGACAAACTGATACCGCCTTTTCTATAGATTCATACGACAACCTCTTACCAATCACCTTATTTCTGATCCTTTCATTACCAGATTCAACTCCAAAAAACAATTCTGTACAACCGGCCCGCTTTAACATCTTGGCCAGTTTTAAATCCAAACTATCAGCTCTGGTTGATGCCACCCAATTAATCTTTAAACCCCTATCAATTATCTCCTGACAAAAGGCCATCACTCGAGGCCGGTTAACAATAAAACAATCATCAGTAAAAGAATAACTGCCCTGACATTGATCATAAATCAACTCCATTTCATCCACAATATTTTTTGCCGAACGATACCTTACTTTTTTACCTCTAGCCGGAATCGAACAAAACACACAATCAAAAGGACAACCTCGACTAGCCAATATACCTGCCGCCGGTGGCTTATCATCAACTAACTTTTTCAAGTGATAAATCTTATGATCAATCAAATGCCTGGCTGGAAAAGGGATCTTATCCAGATCCTCAATCGGTTCACCTTGATACAATCCCTTAACCGGCTTACCCGCCTTTACCTTTCTAACCAACCTCTCCAAGACTACCTCACCATCACCCACCACTCCAAAATCAAAATTAGCAAACCGATTTAAAAAATCTGGATCACAAGTTAAATGTACCCCTCCTAAACCAATCAATCTTCCTTTTTTCTTCAACTCTTTGGCCATTATCAGTGCCGATTGTATACTGATAGTCATGGCGCTAATCCCCACCAACTTCGGACTCAACTCATCAACCTTTTTTTTAATCTCGGCCAAAGTTAAACCACACCCACCCGCATCCACCACTGAAACTGTATGCCCTTTTTCTTCCAAATAAGCAGCCAAATACAAAATATTCATTGGATAAAACGACTTTTCATCACCATCAGACAACAAATTCTCCCGCATATCTCTCCGATTCCGATAAAGCACAATTGGACTATTTATCAGGACAACATCGACCATCACAGCATTTTAGCACAACCAAATACCACCATTACCAGGATTTTCGCTTAGCAAAAGAGCGACCGTACCTAAATATACTATAAGCCTGACGAACGTCCTCTTTGAGACTTTTAAAACTTGTAAGATCCCGACTCAATCTTTTCAAAATATACTTTGGCGATAAATAAAAAGTCCTGTGAGCTAAAGCCCTGGCTGTTAATAAGTCATCCACCGTTAAACCATCAGGAATATACTTGGGCCACAGCTCAGAAAATTCTTCACCCAACTTTCCCTGAATATAATCATCGATAATTTCAACTTTTATTTTCCCCTTCTTAACCAAATCATTCCACAAATATGATCCAGGAAAAACACAGGTAATATGTACCCCTAACATGTTAGGTAAAAACTTTTTACCAAAGTTAACCGTATCATAAAGCTCTTTTTTTGTTTCAGTTGGAAAACCCAACATCAAAAACACATCCGGCTCAATATCATACTTCCAACAAAGAGCAATACCTCTTCGAATTTGTTTATCAGTAATGGCCTTCTTTATTACCTTATTTCTTATTCTTTCATTACCAGACTCCACTCCGAACAACAGATTTTTACAACCAGCCTCAGCCATTTTTTTTACCATTCTTTCGTTTAAAAGATTAAACCGACCATAAGCAGTCCAACAAAACTTATAACCTGATCTAATTATTTCTTCACAAATGCCTATTACATGTCCACTATCCATGTTAAAAGTATCGTCCTGAAACACAAACTCAGTTGACCCGGTTTTCTTAAACATATCAATCATTTCCTCTACTACCAACTTAGGCGCTCGATACCGAACCACCTTAGAAACTGCCGGTCGACTACAAAAAATACAATTATACGGACAACCACGAGAAGACAACAGACTAATAACCAATCTAGACTTTAACTTCTTATAATCAATCAAATCACGAGCTGGCACCGGCAACTTATCCAAATTACAGGGTATCTTGCCAGCCAACACTTTATTTTTCACCATCTTTCGCTTTTGATTAACAATTTTATCTACCACCAATGGCAAAGTAATCTCTGCCTCCCCGGTGATTCCATAATCAAAACAAGCATAGCGCCCCACCACTCCTGGATCACAACTTACATGATGACCTCCCAAAATTATTACCGGCTTCGGCCTTACTTTCTTTTTTATTTCACTGGCCAACTGGTATGCTCCTCTCATACTAGCTGTCACCGCCGACAAACCAACGATTTTAGGCTTTTTTCTTTTAATAACAGTCACCAACGCTTTCAATGAATAGTTTGTCGAAGTATCAATTACATCGACCTTAAACCCCTTCTCCTGTAGTGCCGCTGCCAAATATAAATAACCTAAGGGAGGATGATGGGCAAACACATCATCAAGATCATATAAACTAGTCGAATAAGAAAGAACCGGATTAATCAACAACACATCTAGCATTTCATGATTTTACCACTAGCCTAACTATCACCTTACTCTATTAACCCTTCAAAATATGTCAAAGTGTTAAAATTGCCTTGTATCTCAGCTCATCCACAAAATGACTAATAAAAAACTCCGTAAACCAAAATTTACAGTCTTTTCCAACTACCGCATTTCTGCCAAAGGTTTAAGTGGGGGAGACCGAATCCTCTTAGAATTAGTCAAAAATTGGAAGAACTATTGCCAAATTAGCTTTTGGGGCAATCCAGCGGCCATCAGCTCCCTCAAGGGCTACGGCATTAAAAGCATTAAAACCCAAACAATCCCTGGCAACACCAGTGAAAAAAGGCTAAAAAATTATGGACCACTATTCTTATCCATTCACACCTTAAAAAGCCTAATTTCAGGCACCTATTATATTGTCTCTCATCGTCAACAACTCAAAAATTTTGATTATTTTTATGCCACTTCTGATTTTTTACCAGATTCCATCCCCGGTCTAATAGCCAAAATACTTTGTCCTAAAATAAAATTGATTTCTTCATTTTTTCTCTTTGCTCCCTCCCCATTTTCTAAAACAAATCCGTATCGTTCTAGTCTCTCCCTATTTTCTGTCGGAATTATTTATTGGTTAATCCAAAAAATCAGCTTTCCTCTGATCGCTTATTTTTCCGACTTCGTCTTCGTCACCTCAAAACCCGATAAACAAAAATTTTTATCATCCTTTTTCAATAAGGCCAAGCTCATCACCGTTCGGGGAGGCGTCGCCTTTATACCCACCAAACAAAAAATGACCTCACTTATGCCGCCACCTTACAAAAGAAAATACCAAGCTGTCTTTTTGGGTCGGCTCCATTACCAAAAAGGCGTTTTGGAATTAATCGATATTTGGAAATTAGTCACCCAAAAAATCCCCACCGCCAAACTAGCCATCATTGGCAATGGCCCCCTTGAAAACAAGGTAAAATCAAAAATTAACCAATACCAACTTAAAAACAATATAAAAATGTTTGGCTTTCTAAACGGCCCTCCCAAACACCGCATCTTTGCCCAAAGCAAAATCGCCTTACACCCAGCCACTTACGACAGCGGCGGCATGGCCTTAGCCGAAGCCATGGCCTGGGGACTACCTGCTGTTAGCTTTAATCTAAAAGCTCTAAAAACATACTATCCTCACGGGGTCCTTAAAACTCCCTGCTTTAACAAAGTTAAGTTTAGCCACAACATCATCCACTTACTCTCTCAAAAAACCATTTATGATAAGCTCTCTTACCAATCAAGAAAACTGGTTCTAGATCACTGGAACTGGCCCAAAAGAGCCGCTACCATTTATTCTCAAGTTACTAAGACAAATCCAAACCGATGAAAAACTACTTTTTTACCATCTTCATGCCTTGCTACAACGCCTCAAAAACAATTGAAGACACCCTTAATAGCATTTTTCATCAAACCTATCAGAATTTTGAAATTGTCATTCAGGACAACCACTCCACCGACAATACTTTAAAAATAATTAGTAAATACAATAGTCCCAAAATCAAACTCTATAAAAATAAAAGAAATATAGGTTACATCGGCAGTCTTCAAACCGGAATTAAAAAATGTAAAGGAGAAATCCATTTTTTAATAGCCAGTGACGATATTTTAAGCAGCCACGCCCTAGAACTCTTTAATCAAGCTTTCAATCTCCAACCAAATATTGGCGCTGTCACTCGACCCTACTTCTGGTTCAACCAAAGCTACAAATTACCCATTCGTCAGAAAAAAATACTAAATCCCACCAAAAACGAAATTGTCAACATCACCGATGACATTAATAAGGTTATCTGCGTCTTCAACACCTTAGATCAGCTCTCAGGATTGGCCTATAAAAGCAATTTAGTCAAAATCAATTTTGGTAGAGAAAAATGGATTCCCCACGCCTATCCTTTTTTATCAATTTTTTCAAAATACCCAATAGTCTTCGTCAAAGATCACATATTAGCAGTCAGGACTACCTATAGCGCCACCAAAACAAACTGTTATCAAAAATCCCCCATACTTTACTGGGTCAACCTCATTAACTTAGCCATCAAGGGTAAGCACCTTACCAGGATAAAAAATGAAATAATCCAAAAATTTGTCGCTAAAAACTATATCGGACTTGTCCAGATAAAAAACTATGGCAGTACCAAATCCCTATATAAAGAAATATACTACCTTATTAAACTAAGGCCATTAAACCTATTAAATCTCAAATTCTGGCTATACATATTGTTAGTTATTTTCACTCCCAAAAAACTACTTTCATTTTTTACCGAATACTATAAAGACAATATCCTAGTAAAGCTTCTACCCAAAATTAAATTCAAAACCAATATTAGTTTTCCATCCCGATCAAAGCTACTAGCCAAACCAAAACCAACAATCTTTCCAATCAAAAAGTAATTACTTCACTTTACTGACCATGAATTTAACCAAGGTTTTTTTTACATAGCTAATCATTTCCAGTTTTATTCCCGGATAAATCCCCAGCCAAAAGGCTCTGTTCATAATCTCATCGGCACTGCTTAAGTCACCCATCACTCTGATACTTTTGTTATCCAAATAAGCCGGATGCCTGGCTAAATTCCCACCAAACACATTTCGAGTCCCAATTCGACTTTTCTCTAAATACTCAGTTAAATCATTTCGACCAAAATATTTATTTTCCTTTACTAGCGCCGGAAAACCAAAAAACGCAATCTCATCAATATTCTCAAAATCATAAAGCTTAAAATATTTCTCATACTTAGAAAATATTCTAAGCAGCAACTTATAGTTTCTCATTCTAATTTTGTGAAATCGATCCAATTTTTTTAATTGAGCCAAACCAATCGCCGGTTGAAAATCAGTTAACTTCAAATTATAACCAACCTGACCATACACATATTTATGGTCATAACCATACGGAAGTTCACCCCATTTTTGCGAAAATCGCCTTCCGCAAGTATTATCTTTTCCGGTTCTACAGTGACAATCCCTACCCCAATCCCTAAACTGTCTAATTAAAGTATGCAGCTTTTTATTATTAGTTACTACCGCCCCACCCTCCCCCATAGTAATATGATGAGCTGGATAAAAACTATAAGTAGCCAAATCTCCAAAAGTACCAACCAGTTTACCATTCACCTTGGTTCCTAAAGCATCACAACAGTCCTCAATCAGCCAAAGACAGTGTTTCTTACATATCCGCTGCAATCTCTCTATGTCTATCGGTATACCTAATACATGGGCCACCATTATTAGTTTTGTCTTTTTAGTTATCGCTTTTTCCAATTTATCTAAATCAATATTCATAGTATCTAAATCCGCATCTACTAGCACACACGTTAGTCCATAGATAATTCCAGGATTTATTGTCGTCGGAAATCCAGCCGCACAACTAATAAACTCATCTCCTCTTTCCAGTTTTTCCTTCCCTATCGCCTTAGCTGTCAAACAAGCTACCGCCAACAAATTGGCACTTGACCCGGAGTTAACCAAAGACACATATTTACAGCCGCTTACACTTTTAAATCTATTTTCAAACTCTTGTGAAAATCTACCCTCGGTCCACCAACAATCCTTAGCTGCTTTTATGGCATTATCAACCTCCTCTCTATTAAAAACCTTTCCTGAAACCGGAATATAGCTTTTACCCGCCACAAATTTTGCTTTCATTATTACTTGTCTAAACTAGTATCCTCCAACCTACCAGCCATCCATTTTGGCAACATTTTTTGCCAAGGATCAATCATTAGCTCACATACAACCGGGCCCTTATAATCAAGCACTCGCCCAATTTTACCGATTTCATCATCACCAGCAATCCTGACATACTTTAAACCCCATGCCTTTGTCAACTTTTCAAAATTAGGCAAACTGACACCGGTTTTTGAATCGGCTGCAAATACTTTCTGAAAATAATTAGTATGGGTGTTTCTAATAGAAAAATAACCACCGTTATTAAAAAGAAAAATCTTTATCGGCAATTTATGATGTACTATTGTCTGCAATTCTTGAATATTAAGCATAATCGAGCCATCACCTTCCATACAAATGGTTGGTTTCCTTCCTGATGCCACACAGGCTCCCACCGCCAATGGCAACCCTGATCCCATATGCCCTAACCCTGCATTGGTGATAAAACGCTGGCCTTTGTTAATCTTTAAAACCTGATGACTGGCCACACTGGCCATTCCATTAGCTGTGGCCACATTATAATCACCAGCTTTTTCACCCAAAGCCAATAAAAACTTATAAACATTAACATAATTTTTCTTGCCATATTGTTCATAATCAATTGGCTTAATTTCAACCGACCACTCATTTAATCTAATATCTTCCTTATATAGCTTCTCCAAAAACACCTTGGCATCCGCCCAAACCGGCACATCTATGTCAAGTGTTTTTTTATGTAACTCTGCCTCATCTATATCAACCATTATTTTCTTAGCCTCAACCGCAAAATCTTGGTAATCATACGATGTCTGGGTTAATTGAAGCCTTGATCCTACTACCAGCAACAAATCACAATTATCCATAGCATAGTTAGCTGGCTCGTTTCCTGGCATCCCCTGTCTTCCCAAGTACTTATCATAATCTCCAGTTACCACATCATCTGCCGTAAAAATTGCCGTAACCACATTAATCTTCAGTTTTTTAATCACTTTCCAAAGAATTTCCACCCCACCACTTAATCGAACTCCGTTTCCGACCAATATCAGTGGTCGTCTAGCCTTCCTCAACATTCCGGCAATCTTTTTAATCGGGATTTTTCCCTTTTTTACACCATTCTTTGGCACCTTATAGCCCACCAATTTTCTAGTATTTATCTGACTAGCCTGTAAATCCAAAGGAATCTCAATCCACACCGGCCCCGGTCGACCATGAGTCGCCAAATAAACCGCCTTCTCCAAATGATATCTGATCCGTCTGGTATCCTCCAACATCACCGCATACTTGGTAATCGGTTTAACAATGTCAATTAAATTCAACTCTTGAAAACCCAACTGTCGATAAGCCAACTTTCCATCCACCCTGGGTGCGATGTTATCGGTTTTAACCTGCCCACTGATCACCAACATCGGAATACTATCCAGCCAGGCTCCCGCCGCTCCGGTAATGGCATTAGTTCCACCGGGCCCGGAAGTCACCAATACCACTCCTACATTATTTTTTATCCTAGCATAACCCTCAGCCGCTATGGCCGCTCCCTGCTCATGATGACAACAATAGGCCTTAAGTTTCGACCTGCCCACCGAATCGACCAAGTGCATTATCCCCCCACCAGAAAGAAGAAAAATAGCCTCAGCCTTACTTGCCACAAACTTAACAACATAGTCACTTAATTTCATATCATCAATTACCTACTAACTACAACAAAGTGGCAGTAACTAATAATTTTACACTCAAACCAACAAATATTCAACGGCCTCATAAACACTAGCAACCGGAAATCTCAACGATCCCGGCAAAAGAAACGGTGGTTCTGTCAGCGCTTTCCCTTCAATTACCTTATTCGTAAAAGTGTAAGGTAACTGACTATCTATCAATAGACCTTTATCATTTGCCAATGGCATATCACCAAAGCTTAATATCTGTTCATCTTTCAAATCCAGCTCCTTTTTAATTCTTTTAAGAGCAAATAGTTTCGGAGACATTTTGGGTCTTTTGGTCGCATGAGCAAAAACGGCATCACCCATATCAATAATATATTTCCCTTTACCCAGTAATCTGTCTATTTCTGTTTGCATCATTACCACGAATTTGTCTCCAGGGACAACTTCACTTTTCGGCATCACCAAAGTGACTTTCAAACTCTCCACAAAACACCTACCATTAAATTTTTTTGATAACTTCAAAAGATCGTTCGAAATATAGTCACCCCAGTCCCTTTTTAAAAATTCATCAAACACCCTCAATCCTTTTTCAGCCAAATCAGCCCTCTTAATTCCATTTTTCTTCACTACTAGCTTCCAAGCTTGCACTATTCCATTAGTCTCATCAGCATCTAAAGGCAGACTATATAACTCCTCTCTTCCTTTGCCATCTAGTTTGTAAAGAGCCATCCCATTAGCTATGCCAAAATATATAGGAGCTGAAAGATTATTTTCCACGCTTAGTTTTATTAAGCTTTCAGCCAAACCAGCTAAAGCCGAAACCCCAGAAGCCGTTACTATCCCCACCAACTTCCCAGCATTAATAACTCTTTTGACCAACTCTAATGGCAAACAATCAGGTTCAGAAGAACTCTTAATTGTCCCGTCAATATCAAAAACAAAAGCCTCAATCGAAGCCTTTGCCAAACCAAGTATTTTCTTACAATACTTCTCATGTTCACTCCTTCCTATATTTACCTTCATCTTCTTCTAAACAATATCATCTTTAACTTAATTAAGTACTCAATGTTTTTGAGGTCACTGCCACCTTAGCTGATAATAAATTAAACCCTAACCGTAAACCTGCCATCGTTACTCTCAAAATATATCTTAAATCTTCCCAAGACTTAATTTTTCCCGCCACTCGAGATAAGCTTGACAATCTTAACCATCTTTTTGTCAAAAACCGACGATACAGCTGATTTTGCTTCTCTACAAGTTCATCTCCCGAAAAATATTTAGTCTGACAGGCCACATCCTCAGAAAACAACAAATGGCGATCTTTCATCAACCAACCTTCCTTCTCAAAGATCTGATAAATTATCGTTCCTGGCCGCGGTCCCAATCTAAAAAAGAAAGCCAAATCAACCTCTGACTCAATAGCATATTTTAATGTCTTTTCCATCTGCTTTTCCGTCTCGTAAGGAAAACCAATAATATTAGTAGTCAAAGTCCACATCCCCAAGCTATTGGCATAAACAATTAAATCTTTGGCTTGTTTTAAACTATATGGTTTTCCCATCCACTTTCTTAATGCCATATCCCCTGATTCAATCCCAAAAGTTATCCGATAACAACCAGCCTTTTTCATTTTAACCAACAATCTTTTATCCAAAGCCCAATGAGCTATCCCATTGGGAGTAGTCCATTTAATATCCAATTTTCTCTCAATAATTTCATCACAAATCTGACCTAACCTTCTTTTATCAACCGACAAGCTATCATCTTGAAAAGCAAATTCATTGGCACCATAATCATCAATTAACATTTCCATCTCATCGACCACATTTTTAGCACTCCTACCTCGCCATCGATGCTGCCAAACCATATTCACTGAGCAGTACAAACACCGCCCCGGACAACCTCTCGATGACACTATCGGAAAAACTCTATCTCTCATGTTAAACACCCCCCCCAAACCATACAGACTCAAATCCAACTCTTCCCAGGCCGGAAAAGGTAATCTGTCCAGATTTTCTATCAACGGTCTTGGCTTATTTTTAATCATCTTTTTGCCTTTTTTATAAACAATTCCTCGAACTGTATCCAACTTCTTGCCAGAAACTAATTCCCACAAGCTTATCTCACCCTCACCATACACTGCCACATCTACCCACTGGCTTGACGCCGCCTCAACCGGGTCAATACTTACATGTGATCCTCCTATCACCACCATGATATTTTTATCAAACTCCTTAACAATCCTTGCCATTTCCACCACATCATCAAAATACGCTGTAAACATGCAACCAATCCCCACCAAATCCGGTTTAAATTTTTTAAGCTCCCTTTTCATCCTTGCCTCCGATACCCCACAGCTTCGTCCCTTACCTTTTTTTACCAATCGATCCCTTCCTTCAGCCAATGCATCAAAAAACTTAACTTCCACTCCTTTATTCTTCAAATAAGCGGTCAGATACAACAAACCTGTCGGAATACTTGGCCCTAAAATACCACTACCATAAACTGTCCCAAAAGGATTAACAACCATTACTTTTTTCATCAGATTTTAGCTTGATCCAATTTCATCAACCCTTCTCCTACCAATTAACATCTACTTAATATAATCTTTTTTAGAAAAGACTTGACCATGGGGTACCGGTAACGGTTTACCATATATTTTCTTTACCACAACTTCACTAATAAATTCCCTATCCTCAGCAATTAAACAAGTATCAACATGTTCTCCAAAATATTTTATTTTCAAACCCCTCTCAATAATATCTTTTAGGGGTTCTTCAAAAAAATTCCCCAACGATACATGAATATAAGGACATGGCATTATATCTCCATATTTAGTCACCGAAAACATTCCTTTAACTGCAATGCAGCCCATATTAATTCCGTAGGAAGGAGTTAGGTGGGTAAACACATTATATTTTTTCTCCAAGCCTCTGATATAATCCATCTCGTTTTTATCAATTAACATATCAAACTTGCCTTCCCAAGCTCCCACTGGTTTAGCATAAGAAATAAAGATACCAATTCCTTTCTTTTTTCCAAATTCCAAAAAATCAATCAATTCCTGCGACTTAACCCTCTCTTTCCACACCACCGTCTGAATAATGGTATTTAAGCCAGCCTCTAAAGCCGCGTCAATTGCTCTTATTGCCCTTTTATGCGACCCAGGCCTTCTTCTAAAAGCATCGTGTTCAGATTCTATCAGGTTATCCAAACTAATTTGAACTTTATCTACCCCAATTTTTTTCAAATGTTTAGCTCGCTTTTTGTCCAAAAACCAACCATTAGTATCCGAAATAATATAAAACTTTTGTGGATCTATTGCCTCAACAATCTCATCAAAATCCGGAAAAATCAAAGGCTCACCACCAGTAATCACCATCCTGGCCAGTCCCATTTCATCTGCCTGCCTTGATAATTCAACTACATCTTTAATCGTAAAAACTCTCCCTTTCTTTTTCCCTTGAAACTGCTTTACAGAACAATGCTGGCAAACAAAATTACAAGTGTAGTCGTATTGAAATTGAATAATTGCAATACTCTCACCTTTTTTAATCTTTTCATCAAACTTCATCATCTTTTCATAAACATAAGGTTTTTCCTGCTTTAACTTATTCCTTTTTGAATTTTCCTCAGGTTTTAGTGACTTTTTTGATGCTACCATCTTCTCTCCTTGTTAAACCAAAATATTAATTTTAATAATTAAACCGCTTATACTTTAACGACTCCATAACTTGAATAGCCGGCTTTATCTCTGGATCTCCAAACGATCTACCATTGCAATAATCACAAGTTCTTAGGTGCTTTTTCTTAAAAAGAAAACTTCTAATTCTTTTTTTTAACTTTTTTATATCCACTTTTTGATTAATATTAATATACTCAGCTTTATAATCAGGGACTGCTCTAAGATTGTTAGCGTTAGCCGAGAAAGGACATCTGTAGAGTTTACCATTTAACAATGTGGTGGCATTTTTGACACAACAATTCCTAAAGATTTCATTTTGTTGTCCACTATTCCGATTATGTTTCACTATTTTGGCACAATCAGTCCAACCCTTAGCCTTTTGAATATAAAATGAAATCCCATTATCTGACAACTGTCGTCGAAGGGAAACTAAATTTCTTGAAAGCCCACCATAGTCAGTAATAAGAAACAACACCTTTTTATTTTTTAAATATTTAACCTGATTTTTCCTAAGAAGCACTGTGCCGTTTGTGTAAACAACCACCTTCTTTACCTTAACCTCATCCAATATTTTATCCATAATCAAATGAAAGTCTTTATTCATCAGAGGTTCTCCACCAATCACTCTAAATTCGTTTATTTCATCCACTACCCTACACAATTTTTTTATATCTCTAATTAATTTCTTGGTATCTCCGTCTTTAGGATTATCATAATATCGCATCAAATTAGAGCAATCCCGGCATCTCATAGAACATCTCTCTGTAATAACTATGTCCACACTTCTCAGAAACAACTTTTCAGGAGTTAGATAACTATCATGGCACAGAATACAGACCCCCACCGCATACTCAACAAAATCAGCTGGTGCACTATATTCATGCTGATATATATCAAAATTCCTTAGAAACACCGTGCAAGGATGCCACTTTAAATACCCCAGTCCTTCTAATTGTTCAACCACATCTTTAATATCAGCCACCGCAATCAAAAAAGTTGCCTTTTTATACTTCTTTTTCAAACTTGATGGCCGTATTACCTCAACACCGTTCAGTCTTCTCTTTGTTTTATGAACATTATTGTCACAAAAACACTCAACCTTAATTC
>SDBU01002800.1_pt1 | contig 22698 bp, 27 predicted proteins | sample 2277071 | NCBI WGS metagenome assembly SDBU01 (sample SAMN10397929, study PRJNA504765) | marine sediment metagenome | isolation source: marine sediment core GS08_GC12, 126 cmbsf | place: Arctic Ocean: Gakkel Ridge, Loki's castle | collected 2008 | reverse complement strand
CTTCCTCCTTTCTATATTGCTTAACTCTCCCCACATAGGGCAGTTCCCCCAAGACAACGCTCTTAGGCGGGGCATCACCAAGTCCCCATTGGGCGGCAGCGTGGGCTTGTTGGGCATAGAATTGGTTAGTCTCGCCCCCTGCTATCCGTTCTCGGTTAAGTCGGGCGGAGTCTAGGTCATCACACATTGCTTCAAACATCTTATTTCCTCCTCTATTTATCTTCGCCATCAGTTTCTACAAGCCAACCCTCTTGGATGTCGTCTAGGGGGGGTATATTAAGTCTTTGGTACAAGCGACTTGCTTTGGCAATCGCCTCCTCCTTGCTATTTGCTTTCACCTGATAATTAGTTCGGTTTACTTGGTCAAAGAATACTGTGTACTTCATTTAGCCCTCCTTATTAGATACCACTTACCATCTTTGCCTAGAGTATAATATGCCATTTCACTCTCCTTCCTTATCTATAAGGTTGATATTAGTGATTTCTGTTGAACCGACCTCTTGTAAACGTTCTATATAATCCCCTGTACCATTCTCAAGAGCATAGTCAGCATCTACAACCCACTTGATTGTAAACTCAAAAGACTTCTTACTTAATCCTTCTATCTCCATTTCCTACCTCCTATCTATTATTTGGGCATCGTGAGCAGTCATACCTCTTCACGCCTCCCCATCGGTTAAGACACTTCTTTGAGTACCATCTATGGTGGTAACAAGGATAGTATCGCTTTGTGATGATTTTGACGTCCATTTTTCACCTCCATTTTCAGTATATCACTAGGTTATCTCCTTTGTCAAATCCTCTCTCGTTCCTGCTTTATCACAATCCCTTGTAATAGTCTTGCTTCTTGTGCTACCTCCCGCCAATCTGTACCCATAATAAACAGCTTTTCTTCTTCTTCTCCATTATGGAGCAAAGCTACCTTACCTGTACCTGATTTTTTGAGTCCAGCCCAGACTCGATACTTGCCAGCGGGGATAATCATTATCTTTGTATACGGCTTGAAAGTCTTGGGCAATGGAAAGTTCCTTGGCTCTTGTCTGCCAAAGAACCTACCGAGTGTGTTAATCTCATTCATTTTTTACCTCCATCTTCAGTATACCACTGGGTCTAGGGCGATGTCAAATCCGAGACTAAACCGACCAGTTTCAATTGGTGCAATTCACTAAAATGAGAACATGTATCTCGACACCAAGGAACGAGAACGTGTATTGGTTCAGCTTTACAAAATCCATAGCCACTATCTACAAAAGAATACCATACACATTTCTCACACCCATGTTTATTTATTGTTCCACAGTCACAGGATTCTGCCCATCTACAATCCTTTTCTCCCATATCTTCACCTCCATTTTTAATACTTGCCCTAACCCCTCAGTTGGGACTGGAGAGTTCTCTACCCCATCTCTGTATATATACTATATACAGAGAGAGTGGTGTAGGAACATATCCACGCCTAGTCCGTGTTATTTCGTGCCTAGTTTCATTCTACACCCCCTGTTTGCAGATACTGTCATAGCTGTTCAGTTGCTATCATTTGTTACCTTCTTAACTTGGTCAGGCATAAACAACCATCCACCATCTATTTCAATGAGACAGAGATCGGGAGGCCAGGCTGTCTCTATGCTCTTTACAGTGTATTTTCCACCCACTATCAAAGGCGAGGCATTACTGTCTAGTATCTCTACCGTGTCATTAACCCTTATCATAATAACTCCTTATTCTCATAGATTGGGTTTTACTTTTCACAGTGTAGTACCCATCACAGTGGAGAGAACTCTCCAATATGTTTTCCAATATTGTCTCCTTATAATACTTAATCTAACTTACAGGGCAATATTTCGGGCATATCAAGAGCTTAAAGGTCTGCTTACAGCCCTTAATACACTTGGCACACGACTTGTTAATAGTCATGATACCTCCTTATTTTTAGGCATACTTACCTAACCAAATAAACGCAGTTCCTATTCTATTGTATTCCACTAATCCATAGGCGACTCTCCTTCCCGAATACGCCCTGGTGGTCTCTTGGCAGTGCCCTAGCTACACTGCTTTGTAGTGTGGTAAGAAGTAGTAGTTACCGTCTGGGTTTATCCCAGTTTGCTCTTGTCTTAGAGTGGTTATGATAACGGATAGGGTAGCCTTTCGACTTCGCCCAGGCTATGAGCCGGGTTATATCCTCGTTGGTCATCATAGCTACTTACCCCGTTTGGTATTGATATAGAGCTTGCCAAATTCAGGTAAGTCTGGGTTTTTCCCGATCGGTGAGAAGAGTTTGTAATTCCCCTTCTTGCTTTCGCCTACCTCTTTCATTTGGTAAGTTTTAGCTTCACCCTTGTCTCGTTTGACCTTGATTTCCACTGTTATACTCATTGATACTGCCTCCAACATATTATTTTGATTATGTTGACTAGGACAACACCAAGAGACCATCAAGCTCATATTCGGTTATTAAAGTGCGATGTCAGCCTTGCCTCACAGTCCAGCGAGGTCGTGGCTGAAGGTTCAATAACATCATACTACCGGGTCATGGAACTTGTCAAGTTGAGACTAAATCCAACACGATACCGTGTAAAACTCCCCCTGCCCTAGATGGGAATCATTCTCAACTGACATAACTAGAAGTCTGTCTGGCAGTCTCGTTCTTACCTGTTATCGTGTAACAGGCAGTATCTCTATGACTGGGTGAGCTTGGCTTACCTGTTAGCGTGTAGACGGGCAGGGGCGGGGCAGGGCAAGCATAAGCCTGTTTGACACCCAAGCTAGGCAAGATGGTATAATGAAGATAGGGAAGGGGCACCCCACACGAGCATAAGGAACGCAGAGGCATACGCCTGTATGCGTGCGTGTATGGAAGTGGGCGTGGGCGTGTATCCTTTAGTTGGGGTTGTTGATAACACATATAAAATTTATAACTTTTGTGAGTTGACATAACTAGGAGGGAGATATGTTACTGACTGATGAAGAGATAGCAGAAGCTGATAGACTTGTAGTAGCAATGCTAGGCTTTCACGACCATTCAGCTATAGAGCAGTATCGTATTGAGGGCAGAACTATAGCCAAAGCCCAGTTAAAGAAGGTGGTGGACATTATCAGGCAAAAACAAGCATACATAGCTATTGTCAGTCAAACGGGTAATGAAGTGCCGTTCTTTAACCCCATTGATTGGGAAGAGATATGGCAATCCCTATTAGATGGGGTTAAATGACAAAGCAGGAAGAGATAAGAGGTAAAGACAACAGTCTATCTGAGTTTATTATCGGGACTGTAACTAACAAAGGGGGGAAAATGGGAAAAGTAACAATGTATTCAATTCACCGAGATACCAAGGAGGTCGTTACCCACGAACTGCCCTGGGATAAAGGGAGTTCACAGTTAGAACGATACATAGCCAAGGGTTTTACCTTCACTAGACCTGGGACTGAACCCACATTATTGGATGACCCCAAGAAGGAGTTTATCTGCGGAGAGTGCGGGGCAGATTTTGACCACAAGATTGCCCTGACTGGGCATACGAGGAGTCACAAAGAGAAGGAATAAGATGGGATGGTAGACAAAAGAAAAGACCCCAATAAGGCAGACCACCTGAAACAATATCAATGGAAGAAGGGCGAGTCTGGCAATCCAATAGGTAGGCTTTCACAGATTCACGCCAAGTTTGACAGGGGTGAAGAACTAACACCTGAAGAGAAACAGCTTATGAACCTGAGACCAAAACCGATGCCTCCTTGGAAGAAAGGGGAATCAGGGAACCCCAACGGGAGACCACCTGGGACAGTTAGCCTTGTGGAAAGACTAAAGGTCTATCTCAGGAGTCATCCAGAAGAAGTTGAAGAGGTTGTCACTGCCCTAGTGAACCAAGGTAAAAGGGGCAATATTGTAGCAATGAAAGAGCTTTTGGACAGGATTGATGGAAAGGTCGCCGAGACACACAAGATTGAGGCGGAGATTCCTATTAGACTGGTATTTAGACCTGCCCAAGAACTACTTGGGATGGGCGAGAAAGATGTTATTGTTGTTAATGAGGAATCAAGTGAGATTTCTCAATTAGAGGAGGGAGAATAATGGTAGTAGATTGCTCGTACGAGGAAGACTGTTCAGATTACATAAAACACTGTGAGACTTGTCTGAACAACAAGAAGAGGAGTTATTATAGACCCAAGACAAACCGTGATGATTGGTATTATCCTTATTACCCCTATATCTATCCTTATTATATAAATATCCCTTCCATTTGGGATGATTCAGGAGCAGCAGGTTCTCCGAGTATAACTTATACTACCTCATCTTATTACCGAGAACAATAGAAGAAGGAAGCGACTAGTTAATCTGGTCGGGCAAACATAGTCCGTGAATAATGGCAGGTGGGGGCTTGGACTAACAGAAGGAGGGCAATATGAGGATGGGGGGAATAAACAATGCCTCAAGAAGAGATAGTCAAGGAGATAGGATTCACTGAGGTTTTTACCCTCAACAAAGAAGCTAAATCCAAGATAATTGTCAATGTAGGTGGTGCAGGCAGTTCTAAAAGCCATAGTATTGCCCAAGTATTTATAGATAAGCTAATAAATGAAGAAAACAAGGTCTTTGGTGTCATAAGAAAGACATTTCCTGCCCTTCGTATGACCTCAATGGGTCTTATTCTTGGTTTATTGAAGGAATATAAGGTCTACAAAGAAGAAAACCACAATAAAACAGCCAATATCTATACACACGGCTCTAACACAATGTGGTTCTTGTCCCTTGATGAAGAGGCGAAGATTCGTTCAACCAATTTCTCATATATTTGGGTCGAAGAGGCAAATGAGATTGTGTGGAACGACTATGTTACCCTTAAACTAAGGCTCCGTGTTCCTGTCAAGGCAGGAGAAATTAACCAAATGTTCCTTTCATTGAACCCCTCTGATTCCTTTAACTTTATAGCTACAAAATTATGTGGGATGGAAGAAATTGGCAACAGTTAAGAAGAGCTTGGTTGACCCCGATGTTACAATAATAGGAAGTGTCTTTTCTGATAATCCCTATTTAGATGATGCTTATAAACAGACTCTCCGAGACCTTATAGGGCAAGATGAGAACGCATATAGGGTCTACACACTTGGTTTATGGGGTCTTGTCCAGAGGCGAATCTACAAGAACTACAAGGTCATCCCAGAACTGCCCGAAATGGATACTGCCCGATGGGGTTATGGAATAGACTTTGGTTTAAGTAGCCCCACAGCAATCGTCAAGGTTCATCTTTATCAAGACAAGTTCTATGTGGAAGAACGCCTTTATAAGAAGGATTTAACAAACGTAGACATCATTGCCCACTTTACCCACGAGGATAGAGGCGACATTTGGGGAGACCCGACCTCGAAGCAGATGATTAAGGAAATCCGAGATGCGGGTTTCTTTGCCCACGACGGACATAAAGGGGTAAAGGAAAGCATTGACCTCTGTCAGAGACAGACTCTATATATTCCACAATCTAGTATTAACCTAATTAAAGAGGTACAGAGTTACCAATGGAAAGAGGATAAGGTTGGGAATGTTTTGTCTGAGCCAGTAAAATTCAATGACCACGCTCTAGACGCAATGCGTTACTGTATTTGGGGACTGACAGAGAGATTTGGTTGGGCGACACAGCGACCAACTATGTTACAGCCAATACAGACAATGAGGTTCAGGAGGTAGGATTGCCAAAAGCAAGAAAACCTACAGTAGATGAGGTTTTAGAACTCTATAAGGACTGTGAGTTAAGGTATAACGAGAGTGGTCTCTTTGACCAATTTGATGAAGATGAGCGGTTCTACGAATTGGATATTAGAGAACAACTTGGTATGCCCGTTAACCTTGAGAGCGAGGGGATAGTACTGCCCACTGCCCGTGACCTTGTTGATACTGCTGTTGACCATACTGACATCAGTAATGTCCGTGTCTGGGCAGGCAAGAGAGGAGAATCCCCGAAGTCAGAAGAAGAAACAAACTTGCTCAGGAAATTTGGTCTTGGGGTACTCTACCGCAACAATGTAGAAGCAAGTATATCGCCTATCCGTGTCGGGGCAAAGCACTACTGGATGCACGGGTTGTCTATTATAAAGGATGTTTGGGATGCTGACCGTTGGGCGGGTAGACCTGAACGCAAAGAAGATGAGTCTGAGAATACCTATGCTACTCGGATTGATGAATGGCGAGCAGATACGAGGGACTCAATCCCTATTGTTATCCAAGGAATCAACCCACGAAACATTATGCTTGACCCCTATTATGATGGTGGGCAGTTTGTCTTTGAAACTCGTGAAGAGCTTGTCTTTAATGTCCAACAGCGTTTCCCCAGTTGGAGTAACCCCAATGGGCGAAAAGTTAGTGAACGGGTAGAACATATCTCCTTTTGGACTAAAGACTTCCGATGTGAATTATATGACAGAGAGCCTGTTATGAATACTCGTTGGGGTGGAGTTGCCCCACATAGTTATGGGTTCATCCCCTATGTGCCTATTGATACTGGATTAGGCAATGTATCACACGATAATGACCTCACAAAGAGATATGTTGGTGTTCTGAGATATGTCAAAGACCTCTTGATTTCCGAGTCGAGGGATTACTCTTATGGAGATACAATATTAAAGTATAATGCCTTCCCTTGGGGATATTTGAAGGGAGAAAATGCCCAAGCGGTAACTACAATTTTCAAGAAATTTGGTGAGTATAATGCTCTGCCAGATGGCGTTGAAATTGTAGATATGAACCCCAAAATCCCACCTGATGCCCTACTGAGTTGGCTTTCTGTAGCTGGTAATTACCTAGCTGCCCATGCTGCTCCAGCCTCAGTTCGTGGAATGGGTGAGCAGGGGGTCAGGTCGGGGGCAGACCGTAGACTCTTGATAGCAGAAGCATCAACTCGGTATCATTATAGTAATGAAGCCTTCCGACACGGTATTGCCAAGGTTTTAGCTAACTGTGCTCGGATTATGAAGAATGTAGTCCCAGGCGACATCAATGTCTGGGCAAAGACGCCAACTGATGAGTTTGACATAGAGATAAAGAAGGACAAAATGAAAGAGCCATTTACCTTCTATGTTGAGTTCTCACCGATTAGTGAAGAAGACGAGTACAGGCGTCACGATGACCTTGAAAGACTATTTAAGTCTGGGCTTGTCACAAAGAGTTGGGCACGGAAGCAGATGAGCAATGTTGATGAAGAGGCGATGGAGTTAGAGGACGAAGTTGAGAAGATGAAGGAAGACCCCGCTGTTCAACAGGTTATCTCACAGTATATGGCTGGGAAGGTTCTTGAAGCTCTAACGAAGAGAAGTCAAGCTGAATCTATTGATAATCCCCCACCCACAATACTACAGCAATCTGCTGGGGCAGAGCAGGGGCAAGAACCAGGACGGAGGATGGCACCACCGATACCTACTGAGGTTAATCCTCTCCAACAGCAATTAGCTAGTCAGAGGAGTCAGGTACCACTATCAAGCACCCAAGGAAGAGGAGTAGGGGCAGGTGGAAATAGGTAATGGCTATAAAAGAAATAGACTTTACAAAAGCAATAGATAAAGTCGTAGCCCTTAAAATGAAAGCCGTTGATAAGCTCATAGAAGACCTCGTTGAGCCTATTGCCGATGTTGGAAACCCAGAGAAACTCATTAAGAAGCCCTACGAAGAGTGGACAGGGCAGGACTTTCAATTGTTATCTACTATCTATGGGCAGTCAGATGATAGTCCATTAGCTAACTTGGTATTCCGGAAAGAATATGAGAAATTGATAAAACTTGAGGAGGTGGAAGGAGAGTAATGCCAAAAATACCAGCGTGGTTAAAAACCCCTATATCTGCTAGAGGGGTAGGAGGAGTAGCAGGTAGACTTGCCTTTAACCCCTATACTGCTGCTGTAGCAGGGGGTATAGGTTTAGGAAATATCCCAGCAGTCAAATCAGCTACACGAAGACTTTGGGGAATATCAGATATTGAAACAGCCTATCGAGACTACCAAGAGGGTGGAGGTGCCCTTAGCTATAATGCGTGGGCACGAGCAGGAAAACCTAAGTCTGCGGGTTTAACTGAGTACGCTCGTGGGGCAGAAGCACGAGCCGCCACCTCAGCAAGAACTAAAGAGCAAAAAGAGCAGGAAAGAGTAGAAGAAGAGTTTAGAACCTTTCAAGAAGAACAGGCTGCTCTTGAAGAGCAAGATAGACAAGAACAAATCAGGCAATTTGAAGTTTCAGAAGGAAGGTTAAGGGGAGAGGGCTTAACCCCACGAGCACCTTACCGTTTCACTGAGGAAGAAGGCGGAAGAAACCGTTATGATGACCCAGCTACAGAGGAGGTCGAAGGTTACTTCAACCCTGAGACGGGTAAGTGGGAGCCTCCCCTTGGGTGGGTTTCTTCACAACAGCAACGAGACATAGATTGGAGAGAGAGACAATTCGAGCAAAGTCAAAGTCAGTTCCAACAGCAACAGCAACAGCAACAACAGATGCAACAGCAACAAATTGCTTGGGGGCGAGAGCAACAGCAAGCTCAATTAGAAGCACAAAAACAGCAACGTCTTGCCCAACTTAAAGCAAATCCAGCGAGTTGGTTAGAATATGCTGCCCTATCTGGTGAAGCCCCCGTGATTCAACCTTGGATGTGGGGTTTACTCCCTCAAGAACAAAGAGGAGGGTCACAGGTTGGTGGGGAAATCCCTGGATTTCAGGCAGGGGGGGATTTCAGCAATCTCCCTGAACTTACAGACCCCTCTACCCAGTATCTATCTAGGCTAGCTCCTTCTTCTCGACAACAGTTTGCTGGATACCGAGCAGCTAGAACAGGGCAGACCGCAGAGGATGTTGCCTTTCAGCAATGGAGTGGAGCACCTCCATCGGGAGGTTTCTCTGGATTACGAAGGTTAAGATAGAAGTGAATGGCAAGAGATTTAGAACAGTTAATAAGAGGTTTGTCCTCAGGAGCGTTACGCCTTTATAAGACTCAATTACGAGCTCTTCCAGAAAAGGAGAGAGAAAGGACATTTAGTCGTTTAGCTGGTGTCCCCGAATTATCAGATATAATTGGCAGACCTTCTCCTGTAAGTACCAGAGAACCTGTCCAACAACCACAGCGAACAGAAAAACAAGAAACGCCTCTTTGGATGAGGGGTCTCCAGACAGCTACGGAGCCTTTTAGATGGATTGAAAGGAATATCACACAGCCCTTTGGGGCGGCAGTTACTGCTCCTTTCACGCCTTCAGTTGAAGGTGGACGACCTGGGGAGAATTGGCTTCAACGGGAAATACGAGAGTATAGACAGTGGGAAGAGCCTGTTTTATTTACAACTCCTGGTGGGTATGAGTTCAAGCCAACTAAAGGGATTGTTGAGTTTCTGCCTTGGTTAGCTGTGCCTAGTGCTGCTGGAGTTGTGGGGAAACTGGGGATGGTTGCTGCTAGAGGTGGGGCTTTGGGCAGAATAGCAGGAGTCGGGGCAAAGGCTCTGAGACCTGTGGCTGCTGTTGAACAAGCTCCTGCAAAGTTGATTGGAAAAGCTGTTAGGGGAGTTCGGGGGAAACCAGCGCCTCCTAAAATAGGGGTTATACTTGATGAAGGCTATAAATGGACGCCAGAAGTTCATAAGTGGGAAGATGAGTTTATATTAGTTGCTGGGCGTGTTGAGGCTGCTACTGCAGCAAAAGGGACACTAAGTAAACATTTTGCTGCTTTGTCTAAGGAAAAACATAGAATTATTAAAGAAGCCTTTGCGAAAAGCAACGCAGGAGACCCCGACGCTTGGAAAACAGCCAGTCGTGCGATGGGGTTCACGGAAAAGGAAATTAAGGACTGGGCAAGACTTCTTCGGTTAGAAAAGCAAGGATTAAAGTTTGGTGCAAGAGAAGACGACCTTATGGGTGTAATGGAAGACCTGCGTTTAGCTAGAGAGGCTGGAGCACCCCCGACAAAACCACCAATCCCACCTAAACCAATAACCTCGGAAATCTTCCCTGAAGGCTTTAACGACCCGCAGGCAGGAGCAATAGCCAAACTAATAAGTCTAATTAAAGAGTCTAAGCCAATTACCAAAGAGACACTTGCTGCCCGAAAGCCTATCCAAGCTCAGAGAATTGTTGAGTATGAGAGACTGATAGAGAAGAACAGGTTTGGGGGAATGACCACTGAGCAAGCAGAACGAGAAGCTAGAACCGCCCTTGCTGGTAGGTTCCCAGAAGTAGATGTTACTACTAAACTTGAAACAATCCGTAAAGGATTAACTGAAAACGAAGTCCAAGCTCTATTTGATGTAGTTGGAGATGGAGCTTACAAAAGTGGATTTGACCGACTCAATACCTTTGAAGCTCTACAAGATTTGTTACTGAATAATAGAGTCCAAGAACATCAAATCAAATTACTAGAAAAAACCTTTGGCTCTAACCTTGTTAGAGAAATATTAAAGAAACGTCCTTTGGGCAAGAGAATTAGTGAAGGTCTAATGGACTTAGCCAATGCCCCCCGTGCCCTTCTTGCTTCAGGTGATATATCAGGGTTACTCAGACAAGGTGCTATCCTGTTTGCTCGTTCACCAATAGAAGGCATCCGAACTGTTAAACCAATGCTCCAAGCAATGTTCAGTGAGAAGAATACTGCTTTAATAGATGACATTATTCGCAAACGAATAGGAATGGATGAGCTTCTTGACGAGACATTGGATAATGTTCTTGACATCACCGCTCTTCCTACTAAGATAACAGCAAAGATAACTGAAAGAGAAGAAGCATTTGCCTCTGCAATTATAAGTAAACTGCCCTTTGTAAAGCAGTCAAACCAAGCCTATGTGACAGTTCTTAATGATATGCGTTCTCGTTCTGCCCTCAATGTGTTGAACAATTGGAAGAAAGCAAAGATTAAATATACAAAGCAAGATGTTTCTGACCTTAATCAGCTTGTAAATTGGGCAAGTGGTCGTGGGACACTTCCTGGGGAACTAATGAGAAAACACGCAGGATTGTTAAATGCTATGTTTTTCTCACCCAAGTTGATTATGTCCCGTATCCAGTTCCCTATGGCTATGTTCCCTGGGGTAACACAATCAAGACTAGTTAGACAAGAAGCAGTAAGACAGATGTTATCCTTCGTTGGTGCTGGGGCAGGTATTTTAACAATGGCAAAGCTCTCAGGAGCTAGTGACATAGAGTTAAATCCCCAATCTGCTGAGTTTGGCAAGATGAGAGTAAAAGGCACAGAGACACGGTTAGACATTTGGACAGGTTACCTCCAATATATCAGATTCCTCGCCCAAGTCGCTACTGCTGAGAGAAAAACAGTTAGTGGTAGGACAATGAGGCTGAACCGATTTGACGTAATTGACCGTTTCCGCCGAAGCAAGATGTCCCCCGCAGTTGGGTTCATTGAAGACTTAATGAGAGGCGAAACCTATATGGGGGAGGAACTACCCCCAAAGGGTGCCAAGGGTGTAGGTAGACAAGTTTGGGAAAGAATGATGCCCCTTGCTATTCAAGACCTCATAGATGGTGTCCTTCAAGATGGTGTCCTTGGTGGCATTGCTGCCTCACCAAGTTTCTTGGGCATTGGCGTTGTTACTTATACTAGCGACCTAAAGCGGGCACGAGATAAAGTAGCAAAAGAAACACACAGGATGACTTGGGAGGAAATTGGGCAGCAATTCGGTAGGGCAGAGCAGTTAAGACTTGAACAAACCTCACCGTCTATTATAGAAGCTGAACAAGAAGAGGAACGGCGGTTTGCCTCTGGAACTCCAACCACGATGCAGCACTTTCAAAGTGAAGGCAAGAACATAGAAGAAACCTACCGAAAGAAGATTGACCAAGCAGTTAGAGAGTTCCGAGCAACTGGAGATGGAGTAAGGTTCAGAGATAAGGTAGATGAGGCTTCAGACTTCCGCAGGTCTGCTTATGGGTCTAGAGCAACGAGGAAAGAATATCAGGACATCATAGCTTATTATCAACAACCAATAGAACCTGACAAGATGACGGAAATGAATCCTGGGGATGTCCTTAGAAGAGAGTTCTATCAAACTCTGTTTGCCCCTGATATGTATGATGATTTCGGGAATTATAGATTTGATGAAGCTGGACTCCGAGAACAGGAGTTTGTCCAAAAGAACGGGCAGCAGGCTCTAGATTATATAGAAGAATATTCTGGGGCAAGATGGTTAGATAAGCCTTCTGAGCTTAGAATGTTAGAGGATGCCCGTGAGAGCCTGAGACCCTATTGGGATGTAGCTGACAAGATATGGTCTATGTATCCTCCAGAGATGAAACAGCTTTCTGACCAAATAAAAATAATGGAAAGAACTGACCCTGTTAGGGCAAGAAGGACACTTAAACAGTATCCTCAGATAATGCGAGCAAGGAACCTTATAGCAACTTATAGGAAACAGATGCGAGAAATCAACCCATCTATACAGAGAGCACATTCAACTTTCTATGGATGAAGGAGGTAGACTATGCCCCATAAAGGAACCAAGCCATACAAGGCTAAGAAAGGGCACCTGAAGAAAAAGTAATGCCCTATGTCAGGAAAGGAAAAACAGTATTTAAGAAAGTTGACGGACTAAAAAAGAAGGGAACTTCGAAGTCTGTTGCGAAGGCTAAATCCCACTTGAGGGTTCTACAAGCTGTAGAACACGGGTTTAAGCCTATAGGTAAGCCCAAGAAGAAGGGCAGAAAATAAGGAGGAAACTTCAAATGGGTGACGAAGAGAAAGTTACCGAAGAGGAACAAGTTTCTGAAGAGAAAGAGGAACAAGTTTCAGAAGAAAAGGTAGATAAAGAGTCTACTAAAGAGCCAACGCCCGAGGAAAAGATAGCTAAGTTGATAAGCGAGAAAGTAGCTGAGGAAATTACGAAGCAAACCGAGGCTTCTAAACGTGAAATCCAATCAGTCAAAGACAAAGCCAAGGCGGAGGTTGAGTCTGCCCAGAGACGGGCGAGATTAGCTGAGGGCATAGATGTTGCTACTCAGACACATATGAAGGAGCTTGACCCAGAGACGCTAAAGGACTTTGAACTTGCTCGGTTAAGAGCAGAGAGTCAGGGGCGTTTGAGTTTGGAACAAGAAGACCAAGCTAGACGACAGCAAGAGTCTTACGGAAAAGCCCTGAGCGATTCCCTTCACGACCATTTGGGAGGATTGGGGATTGACCCTAATGATGAAAGGATAGATTGGGCAGAGGACTCTGCCGATTATGTTAGTGGCAGGAGACGTTTTGATACTTCTGTGGCTAAAATCATTAAAGAGAAAGAGAGTGCTTCAAGAGAGAGCGTTGTCAAAGAAATAACAGCCAAGATAAAGGCAGACCTCGGAGTTGAGGATGCCAATTCTGTTGAGACTACTGTATCAGGTGGGGTTTCCAAGAGTGGAATTCCAACAGATATAATTAAGTTCCAAAAGTGGGTAGATGAACTCCCACAGGAGGAGTACGAGAAGCTCAAGCCAGAAGTTGATAAAATGATGGCTGAAGGCAAAATCAAGTAAAATCTAATAAGGAGAAATGAATGGCTATAAGTAGTAGAATCCCCTCTGGGCTGGACACTAATAAATATGTCCCAGAGTTGTTCTCAAAAAACGTGTTAGTTGCCCTGAAAAACAAGTTAGTAGTTGTACCTGTTGTCAACCACTCTTACGAGCGTGAGTTGGTCAAGGGAGACACTCTATATATCCCTCGGAGTAACACGGTGTCGGCGACTGAGGTAACAGTAGGAACCCCGGGTGTCCAGAAGAATCCCTACAATACAACCGCTATAACCCTAACTATTGACCAATGGTACGAGGCACCTGTCACCATAGACGTTATGTCTAGGCGACAATCTCAGGTGAATCTGTTAGCAGGAGCAGAGGTCGAATCAGCCTACGCTATCAAGAAAGAGGTTGACACTTCTCTATGTGCGTTGTTCTCTTCCCTTAATGGGGCTACAATCCGAGGCACAGATGGCTCGGCGTGGACGGACGACATCCTAATTGCCGCAGTAGAAGAACTAGATGAAGAGGATGTACCAGAGGAAAATCGTGTCTGGGTTTCTGACCCTTCAGTAAAGGCGGACATTCTAAAGATAGACAAGTTCGTCAGGAACGACTACTTCGCTGGTGACACAGTTGTAAATGGTATGTTCCGCAAGGACATCTATGGTGCTCCTCTGTTGACTACCAACAACCTAACTGCCGTTTCAAGCGGAACAGGCAGTTACGGTGTCTATATGCACAAGGACGCCTTGGGAATCGCCATCCAAGAGAATATGAAATCTGTGATGGTTGAACAGATACTAGAGCACCAAATAGTAATCAATACCGAAGCCCTTTGGGGTGTGGTCGAACTCCGTGATACCTCTGGTGTACCAATCTACACACGCCTCGCTTAATGGAGTAACTAAATAATGCCTATCTACGAATACTGTTGCCCTAAATGCGGGCGGGGAATTGAGGAACTACAATACACCCTAACTGAGTTCCCCAGTTGTAGTTGTTGCTCGACACTAATGGAGCGGAGGTTCTCTTCAACTGTGATGGTTAAAATCAAAGGTGGAGGTGGCTACGCCTCAAGGGTGAAGCAAATACGAAACACGACCTATCGGAAACACCCACCGCTAGAGCACGAACCCAACGGGGTTTATTTTTAGAGAGGTAAATACTAAAAGGAGAAGGAAAAAATGGGACTTACGAGAGATGTCGCCCAAAATGTAGTACCAATCAGGGGACTCGATATTAACTCAGCCACAGCCGCTTACACCATAGTACCCAGTGATTCTGGTATTGTCAATTTCAATGATTATGGCACGGATACTACCTACACCTTGCCTGCTGTGGCAGATGCTGCTGGAAAGATGTTTTGGTTTGTGAACGGTGAAGCCACGACTAAGACCATCATCACCTCCCCAGCCGCTGATATTAAGGGCGTTCAGGCAGCAGTCTGTACTGTTATAACTAGCAAAGCTATTGGCGACCACATCATTCTGATGTCGGATGGCACCAACTACTTTGTAATATCTATGGGTCTGGCAGTGTGGACAGTAACCACCTAAACCACACGCATCGCTGGGTGGCGTTAAACTACCCAGCAAAATAGAGGTCGGTGTGTTCCGCTCCAAGCCTCTATAAATAAATAAACGAAGGAGAAAAATAAAATGGGACAACAAGTAAGAGTAGGAAGAGAACTAATCTTTGAGCCTGGGGCAATAGTCACTGGTTCGTGGAATGGTTCGTTCGACCAAGGTGGAACAACCTACTATGTGAATAACATCACTGGTAGTTCAACCGCTGATGGTCTGTCGTGGAACAGTGCTTGCGACCAAGTAAGCACGGCTATAACCCTATCGGAAGCCTCACGGTTAATTCACCCTGGTACTACAACCAATGACTATATCCGAAACAAAATTATAGTGCAAGGAACTGGGACAGCTTATACGAAACTAACATCCCTTCCACTGTATTGCGACATCATAGGACTTGGTGCTAACGTTCACGGTACTGGTGCGGGTGTTCCTCGCATTGGGTCTGACACCGTTGCTGAAAGTGGCTGTGTCACTTCTTCTACTGTTCGTGGCTTAAATGTTTATAACATTCAGTTTCAGGCGGGTTTAGATAAATTCCCTATGCAAGTTACATCTCTGTTCCGTTCAATGTTTGTGGACTGTTCCTTTATGACTAATGGTGCAGCCACTGGAAACCCAACTGCTGCCTTTAATTCCACTACCGCACTTGGCAGTGTTATCTTTAAGGACTGTTTAATTGGGGGCTCTAGTGGAAGCCGAGACACAGAACCCGACATCGGTATGCAGATTGATGGAACGCATTTCCATAACTGCAAAGTTGTAGATTGCTTTATAGCTGGCAAGACTGCAGGTATTCAGATTAAGTCAACTGTTACCACTGGCTTTGGGTCAATAGTCAAAAACTGCTTCATTGGTGAATCCTCACAGGTCTGTGCCATCGGTATTGATGACAACGCTACTATTGGAGACATCATCTACGCTGGTAACTATATCTTTGCTACTGATGCAGTTGAACTTTCTAACAATGGAGCCAATCGCAACATTGGCAACATAGCAGCCAATGCCTTTACTTCATAAACCAACAAAGGAGATAGGGTAGCCTGCCCAACTAACAGTGGCAGGTAAACCCTCCTAGCGGTGAGGGGGACGAGCATCTGAAAAGCAGGGCGGGAAAACTCCAGCCCGGTGCTCCCCCCAAACCGTGAAACAGAAAGAAAGAGGCAAAGATGAACAAACCAATAAAGAAAATATGCCCCAATGACGGCAGTGTACTGAAGGGCAGATACTGTCCGCTGTGTCACTGCAATGTAATATAACACATCAATCTCCTTCATCTAAAAGTGGGAGTTGGACGATGATGAGTAACTCAAAGGAGAAAAACAAATGGCAAGAGAAGTAAAAAGACTATGGACGTACGCTACTGAACCTTTTGGAGAACCCACACTTTATTCAATGAATAACTCGGATGCTGTGTGGTCAAGAGGGTCAGTATCCCCAACATACCAAAAGAGCAGCACAGGTTGGATGGCTAACCTCTACGGGGGGGTTCAGACCAATGATGACTTTGCTGCTATTTTTATTCCAGTTAATGAGATGAAACTGCCCGACTTCGCCTCAGCGAAATGGTCATACTATATGACTAGCACTCAAACTATGGGTGTCAACATAGTAATCTGGGCACACGACCCAACCGATTTTGACAAACGGGCAGAGATAACCCAACTTGGTGGGCATGCTGACTTAGAAAAGGCTGCTGGTTGGAACGCATTTGAGTTCAAAAACAGTACAGGCGGAATGTTCTACTATGGAGAAAATGTAAGTGGTAGTGGATTAACTGCTGGTACACAGTACACGTGGTTACAGTTCCTACAGGATGCCCTATTCAAAACTTGGACAATCTATAGAATTTCGATTGAATATGGCTGGGAAGCATCGGGGACATTTAATGATGTCTGGGTAGCTGATGTGCAATTGGACGGTCATATGATTCCTCTACAACCAGACAGTCAAGGAACTGGTAGAATTGGGCATCGGTATTTTGAGGTTGAAACTGGGGACTTATCAGGGACACTTGCCCCGAAGACACCGTTTAGACTACTCAATATGAGCGTCCACGTTGATGCTGTACCTGACACAGGTGAGGATTTAACATTAACAGTAGACTCAGGTTACAATGGTACTGACTCCGCCCACTTTGATACGGTGATATTTAGCGATGACCTATTTGTAGGTTCCCGAACATCATTGTTCGTCCCATTTGGAGAAGGCTATGACTTCCCCGCCGATTATGAAATAGACCTTTTCCAGACCAATGGCTCTGATGATGATTGGGGAGTCAGCATAGCTTATCAGACGGTGTTCGCATAGGGGGTAGTTAATGAGAACACAAATTTCAGATGGACGGAGTATTGATTACTTTATTCCCCCCCAACTACGTGGTATGTTTTACCGTAACCCCTACGAGAAAGCCAAGTATGCGAGACGGGATGGGGTAGACCCATATAGCTTATCTACTAACGGGCTTGTACTATACCTACCTCTCTGGGCTTTGAAAAATAGTACAGTCGAGTCAGTTGATGCTCATAAGTATCCCTTTACTGCTACTGGTGCTTTGTGGAGTCCTGATGGTCGTGTGATGGATGGTGATGACTTCCTTAAATATGCAGCACCTGCTTCTTGGCGGCTTAGTGATACGATTGGGTCTATTATAATTTGGTTTAAGACTTCAGGTGACTGTGCCTTATTTACAACTGCTGATGAGGGTGATGCCACCACTTATTTCAAGTTTGGGGTCAGGTCTACCAACCAATTACGCTTCGACCTTTTAGATGCTGGTGCTGGGAATGATGGTATTTACGGAGATACCAATGTCAAAGACGGTAACTGGCATATGGGGGCTGTCACCGCAGATGGGTCTACTTGGGTTTTGTATACAGATGACGGGAATGTAGAGGGTTTGACAGTCGGGGCTGGTTCTAATACTGGGGAGTGGTTCGACCAAGTAGTTAATCGTGATAATGTTGTTATAGGAGCAAGGATAAGAAATACTACGGACGATTATCTTACAGGCACGCTAGGAGAGGTTACTGTATGGTCTAGGACGCTAACTCAAGCTGAAATAAAACATTACTTCAGGATAACCAAATGGAGGTATCAATAATGGATAAAGACTTCCGAGTAAGAGCTTACTTGTTTATTAAGAGCGGAGGTATAGCATTAGGTCTTTATGACCACGTACTTGATGTTAAGGGTGAGGCTGTAGATATAAACTCTGGTAAGCCTAATGCTGAGATGAGGCTAGTAGAGATTGGTGATGGTCGGATAGTAACTTATGACCTAGCATTTCCTCCTAATAAACAGGGGATAGCGATGGGACTCTTCAATCATACTAAGAATATCAAGGCAACAAAACTACCTGACACAAGTGAGGACGAGACAGGCTATGTGTCTATTGAGAGATGCGGGCATAGAGTAGGGCAGTCTTGCAAGTTAATAGAAAGATATGATGTTGCATAAGATATGTCGTAGATGTAACACTGAACTCACTAAGGATACTTGGGGAAGGTATTCAAGGCAGAGGAAGAGCGGGTGGAGGATTTGCAACGCTTGTTTAAAACTTTGGGAGCACGAACTAGCTATCCGATGGAAAGAAAGAAACAGAGATTACAAACGGGCAAATTATATTATGCGTAGGAAAACAAATGGGGATACTCGCTACCTTAAAGTAGTTAATAAACGCCCCTATTCTCCAATCTGTGAGATTTGTAGTCGAGAAAGAAGAACAGTTTACCATCATTGGGACAACAATGATTACTCTAAAGGACTCTGGCTATGTGGGGCTTGTCATAGTGCTGCTGAGGGAGTTGAGAAAGGATTATCAACTAGGTATACCGAATTGAAAAGAGAACTGGAGGAGGCGAATGTCTACAACATTAGTTAATGCAATGCAAGAGTTGTCGAGACAATTGGGGGACTTTTGGCAGAGTACAACAACAGGGGCAGGCACAGCTACAACACTGGTTGACACTGCCTTAAAGGTTCAAGCTAATGATTGGATAACCGATTGGACTTGGGCGTTCCTTATTGAAGAACCAACAGGTTCGGCAGCTATCTATGATGAACGAAAGGCGTCTAGTCTTGATAACTCAACTGGTACTCTGACTACTCTCGCCTTTGATGCTGCCCCAGGGACAGGCATAAACTATGAAATCCATAGGTTATTTCGACCATCAGAAAAACGCCGAGCCTTAATAGCTGCTGCCCGAAGGATATACCCCGCAGCTTTTACCGAGATTTGGGACGAAACTATCGTATCAGGCAACTGGCTTAAAGATGGTTCATTTGAACGATGGACAACCTCCACTAATCTAACAGATTGGGCAGAGAATTCACTCACGGCAACGCAAACCTCAACAGCAACTTTATTTAAGCACGGAGCATACTCAGCAAAGCTCTCAGGCACAGCAAGTTATCTTTCACAGTCTGTCACTGAGTTTGATGACCTTAAACATCTTCAAAGTAAAAATGTAACCTTCACAGTTGCAGGGCATAGTGACACAGCAAGTAGCCTACGATTAGCAATCTACGATGGTGTGAACACAACTTACTCTGATTACCACGATGGAGACTCAGCCTGGACAGAGGATACTGCCCCACTAGAGGTCGTAGCAGAGATTGATGCTGACGCAACAACTGTAGAGCTTAGAATCTACCACGATGTTGCTGCTGCGACTGAGTATGTAGATGATGCCCGTGTGATTTCGGGCTTCAGAAGTAGGGTCTATATTGGTAACTTAGGACTAGCCCAGAACCGACCTCATCAAGTTTTGGTAGAGCCATTCCAGTTCAGCCAAGCAGAGCCTTGGTATATGGTTCGGAACTTCTCTGTAGACACAGATGGATACCTCTATCTGCCTACAGGAGTTCTTCCCGATAGGAGACTAAGGATTAGAGGTCTCAAGATATTGGACTTCCTCATAAGTGGGGTAAGTTCAACATTATGGACAGCCACGATTGATATTGAACAGCCACAACTTGAGATACTTGTTGCCCAAGCTGCCCTCTATCTTTACACTTGGGTGTCAATGCCTAACTTTGAGTCTGGGCAGAGGGAGGACTATCAACAGATGATGGGCTTTTGGGCAGATGAGTTAAGAAGTAGAAAGGCTCAATTTAGGATGGTAAGTCCTGGGGCAACAATAAACTTTGGACATAGACGATAATGTCTCTTTTACCTTGGAGGAAACTACAGGCTGGTCTCAGTGGAAATGGGGATTCTTATGCTCTTCAGACCGCTTCAAAACATATTGCGAGTGGTACAGGGGGAGGAAGGGCAGAGGGTTCTTTTGATAGCCTGACTGTTAATAATCTAGTAGTAAGGAAAACCAATAAAATACCAGTAGGAACAGATAAGTATATATAATGGCTTTTGGTGATTTTTCAGCAGTCTTAGATACATTAGAGTTTGATACCTCTAATGCCAATAACCCAAAGATTATCCACGTATCGGGTAATATATTCCTTATTGTCTATAATAATAATGCAGCACGAGGTAGTATCACAACAGTTGAGATAGATACTGCTGGAGCTATCACCAACTCAATAGTAGATACTTGGGAATTTACTACAGATAATATCCTGTATCCAAATATTATTTCTGTCGGTGGCACTTTCTACGCTATCTTTTACGAGGATGCCTCTAATGGCAACCTTGAGATAGTAACAGTAGATGTCTCCAATGCTGGGGCTATTACCACGTCCCTTGTTGATACCCTAACTGCTATTAGTGCTACTAATGCAGGGGGGATTGGTCACAGCAAGGTGGTGAATGTATCTGGCACAACCTATGCCGTTGCCTATGATGACAGTACGAATGGCATATCTGTTTCTACGGTAGATATTGACACTTCTGGGAACATAGGTGCTGCCCTACTAGATACAGAGGTTGTGGAGGCTAATCCTGCTAATCAGTCCACTGTATCGGTGACTCACGTGATAGGTGATTATTATGCTGTTACTAGCTTTGATTCTGCTGCTGATGGCTTTGCTTGGATTATGGAGATAGCCTCTGACGGTACAATCACATCTGGGGTTGTGGATAGTTGGGAATTTGATACGACCTTTGGGGATGTAGCCAAGGCTATCAAGGTTTCCAATGGAACTCTAGCTGTAGTTTATTCTAATACGTCAAGTGAATGTGTTGTTAGAACTAATACAGTAGATGGTAGCGGGCAATTTGGAGCAGAAGTTGACTCATTAACAGTAGCCACAGGCATAAATGCTATCCCTGATATTGCTAACGCTGGTGGGGAAATGTTTGTTGTATCATACAGAGATTCTGCATCTGCTGATGGTTTCGTTAGGTCTTTCACAATAGATAGTTCAGGAAATATTAGTGCTGTAGCAGACACGCTGGAGTATGAACCAGCTGTTACGCAGAACCAACAAACTAGTATAGTCCTCCATCCTTTACTGGAAGGCACAATGGCGGTAGCCTTTTCTGGCACTGATTTTGATGGGTTTTTAACCTCATTCACAGTTGACGTGGCTGTTGCGTCCGCGGTAACTACGCAAAGTATGTCTAACGTGGTGGGGATTACCGCTGACGGTAATGGGACTATAACTGTATTGGGGATTCCAGACCCTACAGCACACGGTCACGTTTGGGCAACTACCACCAACCCTGATACTGGCGATAATGTTATAGACAACGGGGCTGCTACTTCGGAGAAGTCATATGCTTCTGCTTTCTCTAACCTCACACCCGGCACTAAGTATTTTGTCAGGGCTTTCATAACGAACCAGTCAGGTACTTCTTACGGTGCTAATGTCTCCTTCGTGGCTTCACTGGGCAGGAAGGGCTACATTTGGATGGAAGACTCGAACCTCCGTGGCTTTGATGAGAACGCCATCGAGAGGAAGTACATCCATACAGATGATGTAGACGATACCCCTGTCAATGGAGCAACCACTGACCCTATTTCTAGTAACTGGTCGTTTGACCATGTAGCAGCCGCTGACCCACACGTAGGGTATGTCCTTGAGAGCTTATTTGATGCTGCTACCATTCTTGCTGCTAACGCAGACAATACACCACTTGCCTTAACAGTTGACGAGCAAAGAATAGTTGGTAGAATAACCTCTGGGAATATAGCAGCCTTGACTGGGGCACAGATACTTACTATTTTAACAGGTCAAGCTGGTGCTGCTTTCTCTTGGAATAGCAAGAACCTAACCAATACAGGAACAATAACTGCTGCGACTTCTGTTTGGCATCATGAACACGACCTATTTGCTACATCTCTTAACCCCGGAGCTTCAGGAGCAACCAGAATTGCCACCAATTCAAATACGCTGGGTGGATGGCAACTAAATGCTGCTGGTGAGACACTTTATTTTGAGGCTCATATGGAAGCAGAGTGGGATGCAGTTAGTGACTTAATAATAAACGCTTGGTGGGAGGTTAATGTAGATAATACGGGGGGTGCTGGCGGAGATACGGTAGACCTCAAACTTGTAGTAAGATATAAGGGCGAAGGTGATACAGTTATTAAAACTCAAACGGTAGAAGTGGCTATTACTGTTGGGGCTTCGGCTCGGTATAAACAATTCAAGACTACCTTTACGATAGATTATGATGCTGCTAGTAACGTCATTGATTCCTTAGACCTTCTATCCTTTGCCATTAATCTTGAAACAGACACCTCGGAAGTAGACGAT
>SDBU01002799.1_pt1 | contig 22705 bp, 20 predicted proteins | sample 2277071 | NCBI WGS metagenome assembly SDBU01 (sample SAMN10397929, study PRJNA504765) | marine sediment metagenome | isolation source: marine sediment core GS08_GC12, 126 cmbsf | place: Arctic Ocean: Gakkel Ridge, Loki's castle | collected 2008 | reverse complement strand
ACCAGGTCCGGATATTTTTTATCTCTCTCTATTATAAAATCATAATGATCTTTTAGCCTGGCCCTTATGCCTGCCTGGTGAAGACTTATATCACCCGGCTTCAAATTGGGAAAGATGGCTTTTATCATATCCAGATAATATTTTTCCTCTCTTTTATGGCTGTAATCCTCTTTATTGTCAGGCTGTGAGTAGGCAGGACCCAAAGTGACTGTGTCACCCAATTTATGACCTTTCCTTCCTGTCTCCAGGGTCGGGGTAAGATGTACCCCTACTGATTTACTGATCTTGCCTTCACTTGATTGTTTTTGAAATTCCTTGAAGGAAACTTTTAGCCTCTCTCCACCGGGTAGATAGCCAAATGGTACTGGATAAACATTCAGCCCATTCATAAAAATATTATCTCTTTTGCTTTTATAGAACTTTGCCGACTCCCCTTTTACCGGGTCCATACGGTAAGGGCTATCCGGATTTATTATTTTAGCCAGGTCATCTGAATATAATCCTGCTGCATTTATAATGTTAGCAGTTTTAAATGTTTCAGTCTCTGTCCTGGACCTTATTTTTACCATGAAGCCATTGTTTCCAGGCTTGATTTCGATCGCTTCATTATCCAGAAGAAACATTACTCCGGCAGATTTTGCAAGTTTATATAATTTGTCGACCAGGCTTGTGGATTCTATGATCCCGGAAGTCGGCACATACAATGCAGAAACCGCCCTGATATTTGGTTCGAACAGAGCAGCTCTCCTGCCGTCTATCATTTCAACTCCCGGGACATCATTTTCCACTGCTATCCGGAAGACATCATCCAGATAATCCTCTTCCATAGGTTCAGCCGCAACTACAAGCTTACCTGTTTTTTTATGTGGAACATCATACCTTTCGCAGAATTCATACAGCATCCTGTTTCCCTCAACACATAATCTTGATTTGAGGGGTCCTTTGCTTTTTGGATAATAGATCCCGGCATGTATGACCCCGGAATTCCTGGAAGACTGATTTTCGCCCCTGACCTGGCTATTTTTCTCTATTACCGCTATATCACAGTGGGAATTCCTGGAAAGCTCATATGCTATTGCGCAACCTACGGCTCCCCCGCCGATTATAGTGATTTTTATTTCTTCAGACACAGCCCATGATCACCTGGTCCCATCATTTAGCCAGTACTTCATAAACCAGTAGAAGAAAACTGCCGCTAATAACTTCATTCCTAGTTAACTTCAGCCTTAATCCAGATGGTAAGTTCAGACCCCTGAATAAGTTTGTCCCATTGCGGCCCACCAGGACCGGTGAGACTATAATGCTTATCTCGGAGACTAATCCCCGCTCCAGTAAAATGCTGTTTAATATACCCCCGCTATCTGTAAGAACAGTTTTTGAACCATATCGCTCGACCAGGGCTTCCAGTGCCTCGCGGTAATCAATATTTTCTTTCCCGGAAACGATATAGCCATAATTCCTTTTTTTTAAATAATCAATATATGTGGAGGGTGTATTCTCCGTGACAAGGATTATAGCATCCTTTGAATACTCAAATCTCCTTATTACATGAAGCAAGCCCTTGAGGATGCCCCGGCTATCAGGTATGACCCAATACGGCCTGACATCATCGCTTGGAGATCCGGGCTTTTTGAAGTCATTTTCTATCTCGGGAGATATTTCAGTTATACCTTCTTTGGCAGTTATAGAACCGACCAGGATTATATCCGGCTGATATCCGATGGCGACCCTGTAATAGGTCCCCATGTTTACATCAAATCCCTTAATAGAACCATCAAGGCTGATCTCATTATGTATTATTACTTTTGGTAACATTTTCTTATCCTTTTTTAATCTTGGTCACTATTTTTAACATTTAGGATTTTACTTTTTTCCCTTCAATATATTAACCGATCATTCTTTTAATTTATTAATACTAAACCAAAATTTTTAATAAATCTAGTAAAAGAATTTACTGGAAAACAATAATCAGAAGACAGGATGAATCGATAGAAGTGCAGTAACGAAGGGTTTAAATTAAATAAGATCTCTAGTAAGCAAATTATATATAAGCCGCAAACATAGCGAATCGATCATGGCCGCCTGCTTAGAAACAATATCAGGATCCATTAAAATCTTATATAAGGAGTTCACCTATATTAAAAATAATTATGTTTTATCCAATCATATTATTTTAAAATAAATCTTACTTATTTTTAGTAAAAATTATCAAACCTTAAATTTCTTTTCTGTAATAATCTTTATACAAGCATCAACCACCCTAGAATCATAAAGTTTCTTCTTACCTTTCTTGATTTCTTCTAAAGCTTTTTTCATGCCCAGCGCTGGTCTGTAAGGTCTATGAGTGGCCATGGCTTCTACCACATCAGCTACTGCAAGTATTTTAGCTTCCAGCATCATATCTTTGCTATTTAGACCGTTGGGGTATCCGGAACCATTAAGTCTTTCATGATGCTGGAGTATAATGTCAGCTACCGGCCACGGAAATTCAATTTCTTTTATCATATTATAGCCTGACAGGGGGTGCGCCTTTATGAGATCATATTCTATACTGGATATAATTTCAGGCTTGGATAAAATAGATGCAGGTACCGTAATTTTACCTATGTCATGGATCCGGGAAGCAGTGCTCAGGCCTTCTATTCTATCTTTATCCAGGCCCAGTTCTTCGCTAATGGCTATAGCAAGAAGTGTTACCCTCTTTTGATGGCCCGAGGTGTAAGGGTCCCTTTTCTCTACTATAGAAGCAAGAGAATTTATGGTATCATTTAGTATTTTTTGCAGCTTACTATAGCTACTTTTCAATTCACTTTCAGCTTTTTTTCTCTCAGTTATATCCCTGCCGTAAATATTGACATAACCTGCTTCCACCACTGGTGCAATTGTAAACTCATATATTCTATCTCCCATGCTTATATCTATGCTTTCGGTATTAAATGACTTCTCCGCACTCATTTTATTTATGATATTTCGAATCGGTAGGGGTACATCACCGCCTATCCTGCACTTCCATTCTTTAAGCTTTAACTTACAGGCTTTATTTCCATAAAGTATCTTTCCTTCAAAGTCTATCCTGCCAACCGGATTAGGATTTTCAGAAGGAAATTTTGCAAGGCTCTTGATTTCTTGTTCAGATTTCCTGCGTTCAGAAATATCTTTATAATTTATCACCACACCAATTGTCCTTCTCTCAACATTTTTCAAAGGATTAACCGAAACCAAAACAGGGATTTCTTTGTTATCTGCTCTCTTCATTATTTCCTCTTTTTCAATATTATCAATTCCACTAAGAACTTGCTTTAAGCTACAGCTAGGTTTGTGACAGCTAGGTCCGGGGAATGCCTCATAGCATTTTTTCTTGAGGTTTTCTTTTTGAGAAAACTTAGAGAGTTTGCAGAACTGCCTGTTTACCTTAAGGACATTATAGTTTTTATCAATTAAACGCATGCCGTCACCACTGGTATTAAATATCCTGTCCAGCTCGAGATATGCTTTTTCCAGGTCTTCTTCTGCTTTTTTACGATCAGTTATATCAAGTTGAGTAGAGATAGTGGAAAGGACCTTACCTTCATTATCATATAATGTATTAACATTTAAAATAACATCTAATATTTTACCTTTCTTTGTAACTATCCTGGTTTCTTCATTCTTTAACCAGCCTTGTTTTTTCCATTTTAAAAATAACTTTTTGGCTTTTTCCTGGGAGGCCTGAGGGTATACTGTAGTAATAATCGGCTTTCCTATAAGCTGGCCTTTACTGCTGTAGCCAAGGGTTTTTAAGGTTAGTTTATTACAATCCAGGATCTTTCCACCAGGGCTAACATTATATTCAAGGACTGGAATATTATCGATAAGGGCTTCTTGGATTTTACTCAAATTCTTAACTTCTTCTTCTGATTTTTTGAGTTCTGTGATGTTATCCATGCTCACAAGGACCATCCTTTTTCCCTCATGTTCTATTGGAACAGTATTCACAAGTAGACTTAATATCGTCTTTTTTCCATCAATTTTAAATGGAAGTTCTGCTTCAGCATGGTAATGGGGTTTTCCTGTCTTGAAAGTATCTAAAACCGTATTCCGAACTCCACATATTTTGCAATTAAGACTGAATCCACACCCTTTAGGATCAGCAAGTGAATAAAGACAGCCAAGGGCTTCTCCACCACGGACACCCGTTATTTCTCCTTCTATACGCCTTGCAAATTTAAGTGCTGCTGCATTAGCCTTCCTGACACGGCGCTCTTCATCCACTAGAAGCAGCATGACTGGAACATTTTTGTACATAGCATCGAGTTCTTTTTCAAGCCTAAATATTGTCTCTTCTGTTTTTTTCCTATCAGTTATATCTCTGGCAAAAGCAATAAGGCCTGATAGGGATGGATAGGCACTGATTTCAAAGATAAGATTTTCTCCATTAGTTTGATATTCATTAGTGAAAGTCTGTGATTGTTTTGTTTTTAGGACATTTTTGTATACATTTATTTCTTTTTGTGTTTTTTCATTATCCGGTAATATATCAAGGATAGATTTTCCCAGCATTTCATTTTCTTTAATCCCAACAAGCTCTGAAGCCGCCTGGTTCCAATATGTATACCTCAGGTCCTTATCAAGTACAAATAATACATCTGGTATTTTATCAACAATCTCCCTGAAGTCTTCATCCTTGTTCAATTCTTTCAACTCTTCAAAGGATTGTTTTATTATTTTTTCTATAACTTTCATTTTCAATACTTATATAAAACTAAAGTCATTGCTTCATTACTATATATAAATTACTTTATTACAGAATTATAATAATCTGAGGCTGTGGATATTTTAAGGTGCAGGGTTTTATTTTTTTTTAATACAGGACTCCATGTATTTTTCAATATCTTCCCTGTTCCATAAATATATTCTACCGGAATTGTATACAGGATCGGGAAAGCCCTTGAAATTTTTCTTAATATTAAAATATGAAAGAGACCATTCCTTACCGCTGTACTCATGCACCATATCAATGATTTCCCTACTCTTAATCAGATCTTTTAGTTTAAGCATAAAGCTCACCTTTTTCCTAATTTATAATACAATCATTATCATTTGAAATACCTATATGATTAGGTTATATATTATGATAATAATATATAACAAAATATTCATGAAAAACACGGTAGCAGGTATAGTATTTTTACTGGAAAAATGGTCAGTTCTTCCCCGGCCAGGTGACCAGGTTCTGCTTTAAGGAAAGCGAAACTGCTTCTGTGCGGCTTGAAGCTCCCAGCTTGTTGAGAATATTACTAATATGAAACTTAACATTTGATCTACTTATACTGAGCTGCCCGGCAATTTCTTTATTGGAAAGGCCCTCTATCAAAACCAGAAGCACCTCTTTTTCCCGGACAGTAAGTTTAAATTTCCTGGAGGACTGGTCCCTTATATCCTTTATAATTATTTGTTTGGCCTCAGTAGAAAATACAGGGTTTCCCACTGCAGCATCCTTGATCGCTGCAAAAAGTTCATCTGCCGAGATTTCTTTTTGCAGGTAGCTGATCGCCCCGGCCTTAATTGCTCCTTCTACCATATTTCCTTCCACAAAACTGGTCAGGGCAATGATCTTGATTTCCGGCCATTTCCCTGAAATTTCCTTAATGGCACTGGTCCCATCCATTCCCGGCATAACCAGGTCCATAAGAATCACACCAGGATTTGTTTTCTCACACATAGATATTGCATCCGCTCCATTTTCTGCTTCTCCTGCCAGAATTAAGCCATCATTAGCTTTAATAAATGCTTTAAATCCACTAAGGACTACAGGATGGTCATCAACTATTAATACCCGGATAGGTTTTGTCTTAGCCAACGATATTCTCCTTTTGCTTATTTTTACAGTTTAAATGGATTTTTGTACCCACCCCGATTTTACTTTCAATCTTCAAGGTGGCACCAATTAATTTACTGCGCTCCTTCATGATGAACATTCCAAGGCTATCATGGGATAGGTTTTTCTGATCAAAACCACCCCCATTATCCTTTATAGACAGGGCTATCTTTTCTTTGGAGTATTTAAGATTCAAATCAATTAAGCTGGCATCGGTATGCTTAATAACATTATTTAAAGCTTCCTGAACTATGCGGTAGAAAGTTTCTTTTACCTCAGCTGAAAGATTAATAGGCTTACCATACACTTTGAACTTTACCTTTTTTCCAGTCGAAGTTTTGATTGAGCGGACTAGCTGCTTAATGAGCCTTGCCAAATCTTCCTGAACAAAATGTGCTGAGCTAAGGTCTAAAACCAGTATCCTCATCTCTGCAAGAGCGCGCTTTGAAAGCAAACTCACCTCTTCTGTTTGCTTTAAAGCTTCTTTCTTGTTTTTCTTCCATAATTCAGGTAAAACATCAGCAATAAGACTGTTGGAAAATAGGGTCTGGCTTACCGTATCATGAAGATTTCTTTCCAGTCGGTTTCGTTCTGCTGTAGCAATTTCTTTCCTTTCCTGTTGGGCTTTTTTAAGAGCCTCTTCTGCTTCCTTTCTATCTGTTATATCTCTGCCATAAAGGTTGACATAATCTGTCCCCGCAATCATTGATACGATAAACTCATAAAACCTATTTTCAATACGAACATTTACAGTTTTAGAGTAAGTCGATTTTTTCTTAAACAATGAGGCTATAATATCATAAAATATTTTAGGAGCTTTTTTACCTATTTTTAATTTCAGTTTTTTTAGCTTTTCTATCCCTGCCTCATTAGAAAATATGACTTTCCCTTTATTATCTATTCTGATTACCGGATTAGGGTTTTCTGATGGAAATTTTGAGAGGTTTAAAAGCTTTTCTTCTGCTTTTTCCCGTTTTTCTCCAATATCTAAATTATATAGGGCAAAAGACAGCTCTTCTATTATTTCCTTAAATAAAGATCGCTCTTCCTTGCTGGAAAAAGAGCTGCAGGAAACTGATGCAACCAAAAATCCATAGACTTTTCCAGCATATTCCAATCGTGCGGTCATGCTGCTTCTGTCAAAATACTTATCCGATAGAGAACACTCGCTGCATGTATTATAAGTATCTTTTACAGCCACAATACCTGATCGTGAAAGTGCCTTTTTTCCACAATCAGGCAATTTGTCTTGATTTAGGTCTTTGGCCATGGGTATAAAATCTTTTCCAAGGCCGCATTCATAAGTTTTTTCAAACTTTCCGGATATGTCTGCAAGAGCGATCCAGACATTATAAAAACTGTGATTTTTGACAAAAATATCACAGGCCGTCTGCAATAGCTGGCCTTTATTATTCTTTTTTAATACATCGCGCAAAATATGCTGCAGGCCGCTTAGATTCTCCTGTCTTTTTTCAGCTTGCCTCCTTGTATTCATTGTCCCTATGATCCCTGCCACTCCCAAATAGATATCCAGCAGCTCAAGGGGTATCTCCCCTGCCATCCTATAGCCTATTATCATCACAGAATCAACCTGGTTTTCTTTTTTTACAGGTAAAAATGCAAGGGAGTATTTTTCCGGGATGCTAATACCCTGGGTGGTAAAAAATCCGCTTTCAAGCACTTCTTTGATCTTTTTTTTAACTGCTGCGGTAAGTATCTTTTCAATGGGGATCTTACTGGAGAAAGTCCAGTCGTCTGCTATAATCCTCCTGTTTGATCCGGTCCTGGCAAATCCGACTATATCAGCTTTCAGGCTTTTGACAACAATTTTGCCTGTCTCGGTCCATATGTCCTGGCTGCCTGTCAGTCCGCTGATATACTGGACCACCTTGATAAACAGGTTAAATTGTTTTTTTAGGTCTATTGTTTTTCCTTCCATTTACAAGTAACCCCTTGCTGGTTTCTATAAGCCTATCCCTTCCCATATACAGTATTTACCATGGCTGAAATATTTTCTGGTTTTGATTCCGGAGGGATCTCGCACCCGGATGAAAGTATAAAACCGCCATGGTCCCCGGACAATTCAAGTAATCTGGATGACTGTGAAGCTATGTCTCCGGGGTCGCCATCAACAAAAGATAGCGGCTTTATATTTCCATCAAGGCATGTATCCGGCAGGATCTTTCTTGCATCTAAAAAATCGACACAATAATCAATATTTGCAATATCAACACCCGCCTCCGGGTAGAGGCTAAGAATCGGGTCGACTGGCCCTGCAATATGCAGCCAGTTGGCAGCTGCGCCTGCTTTTTTAAATGAATCAAATATCCTCTTTAGCCGGGGAAGTTCAAAACTACTAAAAATCCTATAAGGGATAACAGCCGGGGAAGCAGAGGGATCAAATACAATGGGAAGGTGCGCGCCTGCCCTGATCTGCTCAAGGCCGAACCTTATGAGCACTTCTGTACAGTAGTCCAGAAGCCGGGAGAAACGTTCGGCATCATCCCTTGTAAGGTAGAGCACAGATTCAATGCCGGCAAGTACTGTTGCAAGAGTCATGGGACCAAGGACACAGCCGACCACGAGCACTTCTTTTCCCACCTCATCCTTTAAGGCTGCAATAGCTTTAAGAAGCTCCGGCATGCGTCCAGCCGTATTTGGATCAGGTACCGGCAGCGAGTTTATATCAGTATCATCTATTATTGCATAGGACTTAATATCAGGATACCTGTCAGGTTTATATTTTAAAACAGAGCCTACGGCCTCTGTTTCGACATAGACATCCATCAGTGCAAAAACTGCATCATATTTGTATTTATCAAGGGCCTTTAGCTGGCTGTCTGCAATAAGGGCGCCGTCTCTTACATAGTCGCCCAGATCTATATTGGAAATAGCTGCGGCATGGCCGAATATCTGTGGTATCACCGGAACGCGGTCTGCCTGCTGAAAGTTTATCGTTGAGATGATCCTTTCAATGCTGTTCATTCTCTTCCTTTTGGATCTTATCGACATAATGTATGCCATCGAATGCAGTTTTGCCAATAAAATCAATATTTAAGCTCTTTGCTGTTGATTGTCTCAGGGCAGCTCCTCCAGCCATGATCTTTATATTCTTAAGCCCTGATTTTTTAAGCATATATCTGATCTGTCGGACCCTGGGAATGACCATTGTAATAAGTCCGCTTATGGCAAGTATGGGATTATTCTCTTTTGTGATCGCATTTATCAATTTCTCAATATTACAGTCTACCCCGCAGTCGACAATATAATGTCCCTTTGAGGTAAAGACCGTTTTAAGAATATTTTTACCCAGGTCATGGATATCACCCTCCAGCGCTGCCAGTATAATAGTTTTCTTGCCCTTTTGCCTTGGCCTTTTTTTTGGATACAGCTCTTTGATTATATATGTCACTGCACGGCCTGAGAGCATGATCTCTATCAGGTCATACTCATCAATGGTACATTTTAGATCTAGCTGCGACATGGCATTCTCTACCCCGTCTTTGATGATGATATCTTTTCCGATCCCACAAGAGAGGAGCTTTCTGGTTTGGGCAGCAGCCTTTATCTGGTCCCCATCAAGGATGGTTTTTACAAGTTGCCCTATATCTGGGTGGGTCATGTATTGCTCCTTTAGATTTACAATCTTTTCTACCATGAAATGTTCTCTCTCGCATCAATTACTCCTTCTTATTTTATAAAATATGCTTTTCGAACTCAAGCAAGATATTATTACATCATATTTTATCCCTTGCCAATGATATGGAAACATAATTTCTATTAATCCCATAGCAGGCACAAGCAATAATGCCTTATCAGCAAAAAACAAGGAGGTTTAATATTGGTTAGTCTAATATTGTGAGGGCATGCACTTATAATATAAAGGTACCAGTGATCAATTATGGGATTTTTAGAAAACCTTACCGGGCAGGCAGGCTGTATCTAATACTAAAATAATTATTATCCTATTTCAAATTGAATCATAAATTTATAGGATAGTTACCATATTTTTCTACGGAGTCCCAGAAAGCAAAGAAATTTTCCAGCGATGTGTCTATCTGTACATGATGGCTTGGTGCAAGCACAAAACCGCCGCCTGGAGCCATATTCTTTATCCTTTCCTTTGCTTCTGCTTCTACATCTTCCGGAGTCCCGAATGGCATTGTCTCCTGTATGTCCATGGTTCCAAAATAGCTTAAATTTTTGCCATATCTTTTCTTTAATCTATAAGGATCCATGCACTTTGGCTGAACAGGATTTAACACATCCATTCCCATCTCTACCAATTCATCGACTATCGGATCTATATTTCCGTCTGAGTGATACATTATTATAAGATCCGGGTTTATGGATTTAAACTCAGACCACATATTTGCCAGTCTGGGTTTTAGATATTTCCTCCACATTTCTGGTGATATTACCATTCCATCCTGGCCCCCCACATCATCTCCCGTCCAGACCATGTCGACTCCAAGCTCTACCAGCTTTTTTCCAGCAGCTAAATGGTAATTATATGGTATGTCCAATATTTTATTTGCCAGCTCTTCATCGGCCGCAAAATCTATCATGAGCTTATCTAATCCTCTTAAGGCCCAGGCAGTCTCAAATATGGTACAGACGACCACTCCCATGATCGGGTATTCTTTCCCGTATTCTTCGATAAGCTTTTTAGAAGGTTCATACCTTGATTCGATCATTGGGTCAGGCGGATCATAGCTATCAATAGCATCATCCTCTGTCAAGGGCCTGCGTACCCCCTCGGTATATTTACCTGAACCATGTGCCGTCTTATACTCTGCCGTATCCCATGTTATACCCCATTCATCAATATATGCCTCGTCAAGACTCTGGTAATAGGAATTAGCAAAACCCTGTGTGGTCATCAGGAAATCATCACCCAGGCTTAATTCCAATTCATGTTGGGAACCACCAATAAAGTCATAGCCCTCACTATCCATTTTTAAATGCCTTTTTAATTTTTCTGCAAATTCTGGAGTAAAACTTGCACTCCTTGGTACCCTGTCCGGTTCTTCATGGTTTAGGGCTGTTAAAACTCTTTCCCTATGATTCATTGACATCCTCCATTGTTATAGCTACTACTATCAGCCTTACCGGCATAATATCTTTTGACTATTCGATCTATATTATTTACTCACTTATATACATCTGTGTACAACTCAGCCGTATCTGGAAAATCACTTTTTTCAGCAAACTCAACAGCCTCTTCAACTTCAGCATTTATTTTATCATCATAACCGTCAAGGTCGCCCTGGTCAACGATCCCGTCTTTGATCAATTTCTTTGCGAAATTAACTATTGGATCTTTTAATAACCACGATGCATGTTCTTTTTTGTCCCTATATTTATCCAGGTCCCCTTCCCAATGGCCGCGATGCCTCCAGGTCTTGCATTCCACCAGTGAAGGCCCTTTTCCTTTTCTTGCATTATCCACAGCTTCAAGTGTAGCATTGTAAACATCTAAAACATTATTACCATCAACTGTACATCCCGGGATCCCATATGATTTCGATCTTTCAGAAATATCAGTTATATTCATAGTGTCCCTTGCACAACCTGAAATGCCGTAAAGATTATTTTCACAAATATAAACTATTGGCAGATTCCATATGGATGCAAGATTAATGCTTTCATGGAAAGTCCCTCTATTGGAGGCGCCATCACCAAAAAAACATAAACATACCTGGCCTTTGTCAAATACCTGCGCTCCATACCCTACTCCTACAGCTATTGGAAGACCGGCACCGACAATACCATTGGACCCGATTATACCCAGAGACATATCACATATATGCATGGAACCGCCCTTGCCTTTGCAGTACCCGGTCTTTTTTGCAAAAAGTTCCGCCATCATTAATTTTAGATCCCCGCCTTTTGCAATAAGATGGCCGTGGCCCCTATGCGTGCTCGTTATATAATCGTCATCCCTGATCGCTGCACAGGCCCCGGCTGCAGTAGCTTCTTCTCCTATATATAAGTGTACAAATCCGTGTATTGTACCAGCCGCATAATGCTTTGCTGTGGCTTCTTCAAATCTTCGGATTTTTAGCATTTTCAGGTATAACTCTTTCAACAAATCATTATCTATTTTCATAATTATTGATCCTCCCTGTTAAAAATTTACTCATTATTTTAGCTAAAATAAATTTCATTATTCATCAATGACTTCTCCGATTATTGTGCCGACAGGAACAGTGGTGTCTTCTTCTATTAATATTTGAAGGATTCCATCTTTTGGGCTTTCTACTTCTGTAGTTACCTTATCAGTCATGATCTCTACAATATTTTCACCTTTCTTTACTGCTTCGCCATCTGATTTGAGCCACTTTACAACTGATCCTTCAGTCATCGTCTGTCCCATCCTGGGTAAGTGTATATTTTCTTTCATATATATGATCCCCTGGTAAAACTCTTATTTATAATAATCCTTTTGCTGCTTTTACTATTTTTTCTTCATTTGGCATAAACTCATCTTCCAGTATCGGAGAGAATGGTATGGGAGTATCAGGAGCTGTTACCCTTATTATAGATGCACCGATACCTTCCTCTGCCACGATAGCTGCAATTTCTCCTCCATATCCAGAAGTCTTTACAGCTTCCTGGACTATTACCAGCTTTTTTGTTTTTTTAACTGAATCCAGTATTGTTTTTTTATCTAGAGGGATCAAAGTCCTAATATCTATTATTTCAGCATCGATTCCATCTTTCTCCAGGATCTTGCCTGCAGAAATAGCTTTATTTACCATAAGGCTCCAGGCGATTATGGTAATATCTTTTCCCTCTTTTATTGTATTGGCTTCCCCGATAGGAACTTTATAATAATCCGGGGGGCATTCTCCTTCAATACTGTAGAGAGCTTTATGTTCTAAAAATATAACCGGATTATCATCTTCGATCGATGAGATCAATAGACCCTTTGCATCATAAGGATTTGACGGCATTATTACCTTCAGCCCGGGAATATGTGTTACCCAGGACTCTAATGATTGAGAATGATGTGCGGCTCCCCTTACGCCTGCACCGCATGTAGCCCTTATCACAAGCGGAATGCTTGTTTTTCCACCAAACATATAGCGCATTTTTGCAGCCTGGTTTGCTATTTCATCCAGGCATACTCCAAAAAAATCTACATACATTATTTCTACAACCGGCCTCAGGCCTACAGCTGCTGATCCCACGCCAAGTCCGGCTATTGCCGTTTCACTGATCGGTGTATCTTTTACTCTTCCAGGTCCGAATTCTTCTAATAGGCCTTTAGTGGATCCAAAGGGGGCCAGCCCTATATCTTCTCCTGCACAAAAAACTTTTGGGTCCTTTCTCATTTTCACTGCCATTGCTTCACTAATAGCTTTTGCATAGCTCAACTGTCTCATTATTACTCCTTTCGTTTACTAATGATCATATAGAAAAATAAAGCCTCTTACGTAAGATCCTTTTAAAACCGGTATTAAGGGTTTAATTTCCCTTCTACTTGCTCATTTAAATCAAATACTTTTGGAAGTGAAGATCCTGATAGCGTTTTTGAACTTTCAGACTCAGGTAGCGCTTCAAATAATGGTCCCATTAGTTCATCCCATCTTTTCACCACTTCAGCACCTGCCTGGAGTTCATAGCTTTTATCCAGGTCCTCTGCCTCGAAATATAGGATAATAGAATTTTTATATACAAAGATGACCTCTTCCTTGACCCCGGAATCTTTAATGACCTTTAATATCTCTTTATACGGCCCTTCGTGTATTTCCTTGTGTTCCTTTACATATTTATCCATGGATCCTTCTTTGAGTGTTCTTACGATACAGTACTTTTTCATTTTCTCCTTTTTATATAATAAGTTGATAAAATATTTTTAATAGTATCTTTTTAAACTTTATAAGTAAATAATCTCTCTATGGTAATCGCTCAGGATCTTGCTGCCGTTTTCTGTGATTAAAAAACCGTCTTCAAACCTTATTCCACCCCATGGAGTCAGGAAGATCGGGATATCTATTGAAAGCACCATATCAACTTTGACAATATCCCTACTTTTTGGGCCAAAAATAGGAGGTTCAAACTCCGCTACCCCGATACTATGAATTCCGGAATAAACAAAGTATTTTTCCAGGCCTGCTTTCTTTAAGACCTTCCTGCCTATAGCTTCGACTTCATAGCCCTGCACTCCTGGTTTTAGGGCCTGCTGGCATGCAATTTGGGCCTCCAGGGCTGTTTTTACTGCTTCTACAATGGCCTTTTGGGGTTTACCTATAAAGAAAGGGCGCCCGATTGCAGCATTATAGCCATGGATCCTTGGTCCAAAAGTCAATATGCCGAAATCATCCTTATTTAATCTATTGCTCCCGGGGCGGTTGACAATTGGATAAGTATTATCCCTTCCAAAAGATACTATAGTATCTACAGCTGCACACTCTGCCCCATTTTCCCTCTGTGTCTTTTCTATGGTTGCTGCGATCTCTATCTCAGTTATCCCTGGTTTTAGTATTTTTAAAGCTTCATCTAATGCTGATCCAGCTAAATCATAACCACGGCTCATAAGCTGCTTTTCCCAGTCACTTTTCTGGCTTCGAATATGATAAATGATCTCATCCGAATCAACTATTTCAATATCAGGACCCATAGCTTCTGTAATCCGCGTATAGGTGATAAATGGAATTATATTTAAGCCTGCTATCCCCAGTCTCCTGATCTTTTCGCCGCCTGCTTTTTCTATTTCCTTCACTATCCTGCTAATACCCGTCATTTCGGTGAATGGATAATCTTCATCAGGCATTGCGAATTCTTCAATGACCCTTACGTCTTTGATAGTAGAGACAAGGTTCGCATATTCTTTGCATTCAGGGCCGGTAACTAAAATTGGTTCCAATACTTTTGAAATTATAATAGCCACATCTTCAAAGTGGGCCGGAAAATCAGAAAAATACCTGACATTCCCTGGGCCGTGCATCATCCTGTCATCTGAATATATGAACAATAGATCTAGATCATTTAATTCCAGCTGCTTTTTCGCTATCCCACATCTATTACTGAATTCATCTTTTGGTGGTTCTTTATAATATATTATGCACTCCTTATTTATAACCAATCATTAAATATCCAATAAACAGACAATACCAGGTAATTAAATTTTAATATATCCAGGACTATCGGCGCTCATATCATAATACTTCTTTAGTTCATCATCCAGCTTTATTAAAGTTATAGAAATGCCTGCCATTTCCTGGGAGGTACAGAATTCTCCCAGCTCAGAAGCATAAATAGATATGCCTTTCTCCCTGAGATAAGAATCGATCCTTCTCATTATTATAAACATCTCCATCCTGGTAGTCGAACCATAGCCATTTACTATGGCAATGACTTCATCGCCTTTACCATAGGGCAGGTCTTCCATAAGCAGATCCAGGATTACTTCTGTTGTCTTGTCTGCACTCATGGTATCCACCCTTTTTATACCTGCCTCACCATGAAGGCCCATTCCAAATTCCATCTTTCCCTCTTCCAGGGTAAAGGTCGCCATGCCGGTTTCCGGAAGCGTGCAGGCAGAAAGAGACACTCCGAGGGACCTGGAATTATAAACTGCCTTTTCTAGAAGTTTTAAAATAGAGGAGTGGTCCAGGCCGGAGTCAGAAGATGCTCCTGCGATCTTTATGATAATATGATCAGAGGTGGTCCCCCTTCTTTCCTCTGCCCTGTCTTTTGGAGCAGATGATATTTCATCATTTATTAATACCGTTTCGATTTTTATTCCTTCTTCCTTTGCCATATCCTGGGCCATGTTAAAATTTAATACATCGCCGGCATAATTATTATACAGAAGTATTACCCCGGCACCTCCGTCTGCTGCCTTTATTCCTTCCAGTATGGTATCCGGGGGCGGGGATGCAAAAATCTGGCCGTGTACCTCGACATCTGCCATTCCCTTTCCTATAAATTCCAGGAACAGGGGCTCATGTCCCGCTCCGCCTCCAATGACTATTCCCACCTTTCCAGTGGTGGGGGCATCTGCCCTGGCTACTATGTTTGAATCTTTTATTCTTTTTACCTTATTCTTATTGGTAATAATAAACCCTTCTATAAGTTCATTTACAATATTTTCAGGCCCATTTATAAGTTTTTTCATTTCTTCCTCCTGCTCTATGATTTCATTTTTAAATTATTATTTTCAGGGTATAAAGCTTTCATTATCAGTTTCAATGATCTCTGTAATAAAATTTATATCTGAATCTGTTGAAATATAAGAATATCTTGTTTCATCTAAATGTATTCCTGATTGTATCACTTCGGCACCTTTTGACTTTAAAATTATCAATGCTTCATTATAATCATTGACCTCCATGCCCAGGTGGTGAATAATGCCTTCGCCGTATTTATCATAAAAATCACTAAATATTGAGTCACTTAAAGGCTCTATTAATTTAAACAGGGTATTACCCAAAGTATAAAAGCCTATTTTTACAGAATAATCTTTTTTCTTGCCATAAACATGCATATCACTAATATTATTGCTGTTAAATTCTTTAACGGTCCAGGGTCCCAGGCCAAATAGATCTTCATACTGGCCTATTTTACCTTTAAGGTCCTTTACCACCACACCCAGATGGTTTGGCCTTAAAAATATAGGATCGGTCGTCATTTCCTTATTTTCTGGAAACCAGCGGTCTGGTTGGGGTTTTATGAAATCTTTTTCTATATTTACTATTTCCAGAAGAAATCCAAGGCTGTCGCTTGTATCCACATAGGAAAGCATATTCTTTCCTTTATCACCCAATTGATTCCCGGATTGTATTGTTTTAATACCAATAGACTCCAGGTACTCCAGCGCCTCAAAATAATTATCTACTCCAAGTTTAAGGTGATGTATTATGCCATCTCCATATTTATCAAGGTAGTCAGTATATATTGACTTGCTTATGGGCTCTATAAGCTCATACCGCACATCCCCCAGGGCACATACTCCTACATTCATAGAGTAGTTTTTTTTCTCACCATAAAGATGCATATCACTTACACATCCGGGGTTAAATTCCAGTATATACATCGGGCCGATCCCATAATCAAATACACATTTTTGCATTGACTTTTGCAAGTCAGGCACTACCATTCCGACCTGTATCAAATTCTGGAAAAGCGGCTTTAAAAATTTTTTCACTTTATGGGTACATTAAAAGATTACTATTATAAAATATATTTATCTTTGGCAAACTTTGATGATATTTTAATAATATCAATAAAATAATCCGGGTCCATGGCTCCTCTGCCGCTGGAAATCCCATCATTTCCCTTAACTTTCAATATTTCAAGGGCATTGGCGGGATTTACACTTCCACCATAGAATATAGGCTGCCCTTCTGATATCTTATCACCAAAAGTATCCCTAAAGAATTTTCTTAAAAAGATCAATGAATCTTCTATATACCCGACCGGAGCTGCTTCTTTTGCACCGATGGCCCATATTGGTTCATATGCTAATACTACATCATTCAATTTTTCAATATCTAAGCCTTCTAATTCTTCCAATAACTGTTTTTTTAAAAAATTATATACCAGGCCCTTATCATCATGTTTTTGCTTTTCACCTATAAATAGAATTGGTTTTAAATCATTCCTGATACATGCTTTAATCTTTTTATTTATAAGATCACCGTTTTCATGGAAGATATATCTTCTTTCCGGATGGCCGACCTCTACATATGTACAGCCGATCTCTTTTAAATTCTTAGGGCTTACCTCACCCGTATAAGGGCCTCTGTCTTCATGCCAGCAATTTTGCGCACCCAGTTTGAGCACTTTTTTATCTGTTATTATCTTAGCCATAGGATAAAGTGCTTCAAATGATGCAAGTATGAATATTTCAAGAGATGAAGTATCTGACTTATTGCTCGTAATAAAATTATATATTTTTTTTATATAATCTATTGAGTCATTAACGCTTTTTCTCATCTTGAAGCCGGCGCCGACTATAACCTTTTTGTCCACCTGGTCCCCTTATTTTTTACAACTGCACCATCAATCAATATAAATGATATTATCAAATTATATCCTTGCTTTAAATAGTTAATGACACAGCAACCCATGAAAAATATAACCAATGATTATTTAGACTATCAACGATCAGCCCGGTGATATCTTTCCTTATAATTCATTATAGTCGACTTTGGTAAAAGCTATCCTGGTATCAGGACACTATATACTAGAACTATCTATTTTAAGGATCGGGTCTGGATTTATACCCCTGGTATCATTTGTATAAGTAAATGGGGGTAAAAGTACCCAGCCCAAAGAAACAACGCCCTCTTTTACAGCAAAGGGGCCTCCATGCCAGACACCTTTTTTATATCTAGCCCAGTTATTTTTTGGTAAAATAAATGCTCTATATTTGGAATAATCCGGATCTCTTGTAGGGGGTCCCACATGAAAAAGAATATCCTCATTAAAACCGCCGATCAACTCTTCTGTATCATCATGAGCTTCTGTAAAATCTATTTCGAATGGTCTCAATTCTAATTTGAGGATGTTTAAGGTTATCAGAGAACTACAGGAAAAAGTCAGCGGTAATGTGTCGGCAAAATAAGAAATGCCATCAGCACCTGCTAATCTCTCACCACAATTATCTGGATCCAGTAGTGAGCCGAATTCGGAAAAAGTTTCTTCTGTCAGTTTTTCAATTTTTATTGCCATTCTATATTCCTCCTGTTTTATTAAAATTAATATTAATTATAAAAATTCAATGTGCTTATAGTATAGATTTTAAGGCCTTATAATATAAATATTTTATATGAGTATGATGAATTTAGATTAAGAATAACTTCTTTTAGTCTTTAGGGCCGAAATATCAATTTATAGAGATTATGAACCTTCGATTTTCCACTTACGTCTTTTGTTCCAATTTAGTATTCTCCCGTAAATATATGGACCTAAAACTGAGGTAATCAACAGGAAGGAGATCACACCCCTCTGGAAATGTTCTGAAAGCATTAATAAGCCAAGGCCATTTCGTATATTTAGGACAAGCAAAATTGAAATAAAAACCCCGAAAAGTGATCCTGCACCACCAAAAATACTGACGCCTCCCAATAAGACCATTGTAATGATGTCTAATTCAAAACCTGTTGCAAGGTCTCCACGCACTGATCCCAACCTGGCCGCTAATAACATTCCAGCTATTGAAGCCATAATGCCTGAAGCCATATATAATATTATTTTTACCTGTCGAGTTTTTAATCCTGAAAACCTGGCTACATCTACATTACTTCCGATTACATAAACTCTCCTTCCAAATCCTGAATACTGCAGGATGATCACAGCAATAATAAACAGTACGACAAACAAGATCAATGAGAAAGGAATCGGTCCAAAAAGAGGTTTTTGACCTATTTTATCAAACCATTCAGGAAAATCTCCAATATAATTATTTTCCATAATACCTCTTGCAAGTCCCCTGAAAGCTATAAGCATAGCCAATGTGACTATTAAGGAGTTTATGCCGACCACTGCCACCCAGAAACCATTAAAGAGGCCACAAATTGCTCCTGTTATTATACCTATGATTATGGCAAGCCATAAGGGCACGCCATTATTATATGCAAAAGCCATCGTGACCGCGCTCAATCCCATCATTGAAGCTACTGACAGATCTATTTCCCCATTGACAATAAGAAATCCCATTGTGATCACTACTAATACTTTTTCAATAGAAAGGGTGAATACATTAATCTGATTTAAAATAGTAAGATAATTAGTCCCTATTGTACTGTTTACTAATAAAACAGCGACTAAAATCAGGAATAAAAAACCTTCCCAACCTCTTACCCTCATCCATAACTTTAGAAAAAAATTATTTTGACCTGCCATTAATATTACCTTTTTCTTTTATATTATTATTCCTTTAGTGATCTAAAAGCGCTCTTCTGGCCCATACTCTACGTAATTTTCCAATTATAATATAGTCAGCTATAACTGCGACCAGTATCAGCATACCTAAAATTGCATCCCTCCAGAATTCACTGACAGCTAAAGAGCGATAGAGGCTATTTTCTAACAATATGATAAACACTGCTCCAAGAAATGCACCAAATACTGATCCGGTTCCACCTTTATTACTCACTCCACCTATAACAACAGCAGTAATACTTGCAAATTCGAGCCCCATACCGGCTTGCAGTGTTACATTGCTAAATCGCGCAAGAAACAAGAAACCTGCCAATCCGGCTAAACCTCCACTGATGAGGAATGCTGTAAATACAATTCGGACATTAGGAAAACCTGCTATTCTTGCAGCATCAGTATTTGAACCTATCGCATATAAACGCCTGCCAAACCTGTGATAACTCAACATAAGCTGGACAATAATAACCACAATGACCATGATAACGAACACCATGCGCAGTTCAAGCCCTCTAAATCTTAATAGCACGATCGAATTAAATCCCCCGATAGTAGTGATCCAATCTGGAAGCTGATTAGACATAACAGGTAATGAATTAGCATATTCAATTACAAAAGTACGGAATAATGCCAATGTACCGAGCGTGCAAATAACAGAGGGCACTCTTCCGTAAGATATAATCGCACCATTGATGGCACCACATATCATTCCCACTCCGATTGCCATCAGGATTGCAAGAAGTGGATGTATTTCCGGGTGCTTGAACAGCTGAAATCCTACAAAATATGCTGAAACGCCCACAATAGACCCAACCGAAATATCAAAATTACGTGTTAGAAAAACCAGGGTCTGTCCAACCGCAAGAACAGATAAAATTACAATACTTGTTGAAATACGGTTTACGAAAGCAACGTTAATATAATTAGGTATTTGTATAGAAAATAACCCGATCATCACTAAGATCAATGTGACCAAGAATATTTCCCTGATCCGGTCTGGATTAAAGTTTTTAAAAATTCTGTCCATTTAAAATACCCGTCTGCTATGCTTTATTATTTTGATACTTCACTATTTTGTCCCATTGCCGCCGAAATGATCCTTTTTTCATTGATATCTGATTTATCGAAAAGCCCCATCTGTTTTCCTTCTCTCATCACAAGAATCCGGTCACTCATTGCCAGGACTTCCGGAAGGTCGGAGGAGATCAAGATCACGGCCATCCCGCTTTTAGTGAGTTCATTTATTATGTGATGGACCTCGGCTTTTGTACCTACATCAATGCCCCTTGTGGGTTCATCAAGAATGAGTAATTTTGGATTGGCGTTTAACCATTTACTCAGTAATACTTTTTGTTGATTACCGCCAGATAGATTGCCGGCTTCCACCTGGATTGAAGGTGTCATAATATTAAGCCTTTTACGAAATTCTTCGCCGGTCTCGACTTCCGACCGTTTATTTACTAAACCTAGTTTATTCAAATATTTATGTAATAAGGGAAGAGTAATATTTGAAGCAATAGACATCGACATAATCAGCCCATAGCTATGCCTGTCTTCAGTTGTATATGCTATTCCATTATCAAGTGCCATTTCGGGAGTTCTGATCCTGATCTTCTTGCCTTCAAGAATAATTTCACCGCTATCAGCAGGTTCGATCCCAAAAAGAGCAAGCCCGACATCTGTCCGTCGGGACCCGACTAACCCAGCAAAACCTAATACTTCACTCTTATGGATGTCAAAATTTATGTCTTTAAATACATTCTCTTTATTTAGATTACGAACTGATAAAAGCAGGTCTCCGCTCCTGGTTGAATCCTTTTCAAAAAAATCCTTGACTTCACGACCGACCATATCATGGATCACCTTTTCCATCGTTGCCTCTTTTCGCGGCGTGGTGGATACCCAGCATCCATCCCTGTATACAGTTATCCGGTCAGAAATTTCAAAAACTTCTTCCAATCGATGCCCTATGAAAAGCACCGCGACTCCCTGCTTCTTAAGTTCACGGATAATTTTAAATATCTGCCGCACTTCATGAATAGAGAGTGTAGAAGTCGGTTCATCCATGATCAAGATCCGGACATTAAGGGAAATAGCCTTTGCGATTTCCACCACCTGCTGGGCTGCAAGTGTAAGCCCGCGAGCTGCCATCCTCACATTTAATTTTATGCCCATTTTAGCCATGACTTTTCTCGCATTAATAAACATACTTTTCCAATGCACGATCGATCCCAGATCAGCATGGCTTATATAAATATTTTCAGCTACACTTAGATCCGGAAAAATCATCGGTTCTTGATGGATGGCCATGATCCCATGGCTCTGCGCTATTTGCGAGTTGGCAACACTTACAGTAACACCGTCCAATTCAATTGTTCCTGATTCAGCCTGTTCCTCACCCATAATAACTTTTATCAGTGTGGATTTTCCGGCTCCATTTTCTCCGACTAATGCGTGGACTTCTCCACTGTTCAATTCAATGTGGGCATCTGTAAGTGCTTTTACAACACCAAATGTTTTATAAATGTTTTTTAACTTCAGGACGGTTTTTTTATTTTGGCTATTATCTTTCATCTAGTCCTTAGAAACTTAGCTTTTATTAAAACCTTTGGCTATGTAACTTAAAACGTTTTATATAAAACGATTAAAAATTTGTTAGAATTTTATACAATATTTTTTGTATTGTCAATAATTATTTTTTAAATTTTAAAAGTAAACTGATTTAAAGTCAATGTTTTTTAAGATAAATGTTTCCGGAAGTCGTCCATGGTTTGCTAACCGCTGGAGAAAATGATAGGATTATATATATAATAATCCTTAAGATTTAGATAATCGATAATGTTCTAATGCTTGTCCGGGTCCCGGCTTAAAATCTAAACTAGAAACCGGTTTAGTAAAATCCCAGATACTTTTAATTATTGAATCAAATGGCAGTATTGACAAAAAAAGATATTA
>SDBU01002798.1_pt1 | contig 22709 bp, 15 predicted proteins | sample 2277071 | NCBI WGS metagenome assembly SDBU01 (sample SAMN10397929, study PRJNA504765) | marine sediment metagenome | isolation source: marine sediment core GS08_GC12, 126 cmbsf | place: Arctic Ocean: Gakkel Ridge, Loki's castle | collected 2008 | reverse complement strand
TATTAATTTTCACAGACTCTACTTTGTATATTTTTTCCAGAGCTTTTTTAACCTGATTCTTGGAAGCTGATTTTTCGACCAACATGGTATATTTTCCTTCTAAAGCTAAGGCTGTGGTTTTTTCAGTAATTGCAGGTCTTAAAATCACCTCAGATAATTCCATTTTTTACTCCTTTACCCTGAATAAATTCGAGAGGTCTTCCTCGAAGAATTTACGAAGGGTTTATCTTAAACGAAGTCAAGAAGTTTACCTTCCAAAGACTTCAGCAATCTTTAATATTCCTTCTTTGGTAATTAATAAATATTCAAAATTCATTAAATCTAAAATATTTATACTTGAAACTGAGGCTAATTTTAAATAAGGAATATTTTTGGCTGATTTTTTAATTTTTTCATCTTTTTTGTCCAAAACCAGTAAAACTGTACCTAAAATTTTCAATTTAGATAAAATCTGTTCTATCTTTTTAGTCTTAATTTGGGTTAATTTTAATTTATCTAATATGATGATTTTTTTCTCTAAAGCTTTATCTGATAAGACTGAAATGGTTGCTAATTTTCTCTCTTTTTTGGGCATTTTAATGGCAAAACGCTTTTTAGGAGTAGGACCAAAAACAACTCCGCCCTTTCGAAAAATCGGCGACCTGAGCGATCCTGCTCGAGCGCGCCCTGTTCCTTTTTGACGCCAGGGTTTCCTACCTCCGCCCCTTCTTTCGGATCTGGTTTTAGTATGAGCTGTGGATACTTTGGATTTTTTAAGCTGCCATAAAACCGCTTTATGAACTAAATGAAGCTTAATCTCTTGCGAAAAAACATCTGGAAGTATCATCGTCCCTTTCTTCTCACCTTTCATATTGTAAACTGTTACTTTTTTTCCCGATCTTTCCTTTTCTGTTGGATATCGGGATTTCGCCCCGATAGAATCGGGGTTTCGCTTCTGCTTAACTTTACTCAACATTTAGCCTCCTTGACTTGGACTAAACTTTTGGCAGGTCCAGGAACTGCACCCTTAACAACTAACAAATTTTTTTCAGGATCGACCTTTAAAACCTCCAAATTTTTTGTGGTCACTCTCTCTGCACCCATATGTCCAGGCATTTTTTTACCTTTAATTACTCTCTGAGGAAACATTGAACCAATTGAACCTGTTCCGCGATGATGATGCGAGCCATGAGTTTCTGGTCCTCGAGAAAAACCGTGTCTTTTGATTACGCCGGCAAATCCCTTTCCTTTTGAGGTTCCAACAACATCAACTATATCTCCTTCTTTAAAAATATCAGCTTTAATTTCTTGACCTGATTTGTATTTTCCAGGTTCATCTATCCTAAACTCAATTAAGAGTTTAAGGTCTTTGTTGATCTTGGCTTTTTTTAAGTGTCCTTTTCTAGACTTTCCTAATTTTTTCTTCTCGCCAAAAGCCAATTGTATAGCTTTATAGCTATCTTTGTCTTGGTTTCTGATTTGAGAAATATAACAGGGACCAGCTTCAATCACAGTTGCTGGTTGAGGTACTCCTTTTTTATCCATAATTTGGGTCATACCAAGTTTTTTGCCTAAGATTGCTTTCATAAACGCTCACTTTGCTCGCCTCAGTAAACAGTTAGCAGCTAACAACTAACAGTAATATTCTATTTTGTTTTTGTTGTTAATTGTTTGTTGTTTTTCGTTTGTTGACAAAAAGAAACTGTCCGGAACTTGTTTTGATTTTATCCTTTCGATATCTGAAAGGTTTCAAAACAGTTCTCCCGACTTGTTATATTATATCACCTTTTCTATTTTATATCAAAATTCTCGCAAAGTCAACAAATATTTAAAAAATTTGTAAAAAAAGAGGGGCAACCTTAGTTTGAAAAAAAGTTGCCCCAAAAAGGAACAGTCTAGCTAAGAACCAATTCACTCCGGGGAGAGGAAACCAGACACCGCACCATAGCGCGCACGCGGAGCGCCAGTCCAGCGGGTGCCGAACCCAATCTCGACACCGCGGAAGTCGAAGCACGGCGCGTGGCCGAAGATGCCAACAGCAACCGGAGAGTACTCGTCACCCGCACAGTCGATCCAAAGATCGTCGTGGTGTTGGAGACGCTCCGGGTGTGTAAGCAACATAATCCCGACCGCAAAGGCTCCGAGACCAAACTCGTTGGCACTCATAACTTCCCGCGCTCGGCGGACGGAACGGCCCCGATGGAGGAAACCAAACTGAACCGGAACAACGGAAATGTCGTGATTCTTCTGTTGGTTATCCAACGTCTGGAATGCCTCTACTTTCTTAGCACACTGAAGCAGGTACTCCGGACCAAGCTGATCCTCGCGGCAGTTGTAGAACTTGCCGTTGCGGGTCGAGCTCAACATCGCGAGCACCTTCTCGACGGCCTCGCCGTAGGTCGGAGCGACCGTCTGCCACTTCGGAATGGCGAACCACCCCTCGGCAAGCGGCGGTAACTGCTGGTTGACGATCTGCTCATCGGCATAACCAATGCCGGGGAACAGTTCGCGGAGCCGATTGGTCTGCTCGGTGATACCTCTGGGCTTGTAGCCTGACGGATGGCCGTAGTTTGAGCTGACTTCTTCATCGGCGAACTGGTTGCTCACGAGTTCCCGGATGCCGGCGATGATGCGAGCTTGGAACTCGTCACCGCGTTCGATAAGCTTCTGAAGCCTATCCTTATCGAGACCGACCTCTCCGAGCGCACGCTCGGCAGCGTCCTCGACGAACCTCTTGTACTGCTTCTCCTGACCGGATGTGATCGATGCTAACATCGTCATCATCCTCCTTGCGTTTTTAGGTCTTTCGCCTGACCGAATTTCTCGCCTTAAGGCGAGTTCTTAGGTACGAATTCGAGGCTAAGCTCGAATTTATCTAAATATAGCAAATAAAGATAAAAAAGTCAAGACTCTTATAGGTTCTCACATAAAAACAAATTTTATAGATCTATTTAAACTCAAAAAATTAGAGAATTATAACAAAGAGTTGTTAGGACCACTAAATCAAAAAACCCGTAGTATATGCTACGGGCTGTCTCGTCTCGACTATTGACGGTGTCTACATCTTTATCTCAATATCAACGCCGGCTGGCAAATCTAAACTCATTAAAGAATCAACCGTCTTTGAGGTCGGATTCATAATATCAATTAAACGCTTGTGAATGCGCATTTGAAATTGCTCTCGGGAATCCTTATGAACATGGGGCGAGCGTAAGACCGTATAAAGACTTCTTTCAGTGGGCAGGGGAATGGGGCCTGAAACGATTGCCCCAGTCCTCTCTGCCACTTCAACAATTTTTTCAGCTGCATTATCAGCAATACGATAATCATAAGCTGAAAGTTTGATGCGAATCTTTGTCTTTTTCGCTCTAGCAGTTTTCGGCGACATCTTAAAAGTCCTTTGTTGTTAATTGTTATTCGCTTCGTCCGCCAATTCGGCGGGCTTCGTGTTATTTGATAACTTTGGTTACTACACCTGCGCCAACAGTCTTTCCACCTTCTCGAATAGCGAATCGCATTTTATCTTCAATGGCAACTGGTTGAATCAATTTTATCTTCAAATTAATAGTATCTCCAGGCATAATCATTTCAATACCTTCTGGCAATTCGACCTCACCAGTAACATCAGTAGTTCTAATATAAAATTGGGGCTTATAACCTTTGAAAAATGGCGTATGACGACCACCTTCTTCTTTAGCCAAAATATAAACTTCTCCCTCAAATTCGGTATGAGGGGTCATTGAACCGGGTTTTGCCAAAACCTGTCCTCTTTCTAAATCTTTTCTTTCAATTCCTCTTAACAATATTCCAACATTATCACCAGCTTGACCTTTATCTAATAATTTTCTGAACATTTCAACGCCAGTAACAATAGTCTTTTTGGTTGGCTTGATACCTACGATTTCAATTTCTTCTGAAACTTTCACTTCGCCTCTCTCAATTTTTCCAGTACCAACTGTACCTCTACCTTTAATAGTGAAAACGTCTTCAATTGGCATTAAGAATGGCTTGTCGGTTTCTCTTTTGGGCTCTGGAATGTATTCATCCATTGCTTTTAATAATTCTTCGATTGATTTGACCGCTTCGGCATCACCCTTAAGGGCCTTTAAAGCTGAGCCCCTGATAATTGGAACTTTATCACCATCATATTTATATTTTTTCAGCAAATCCTTGATTTCTTCTTCAACCAAATCAATCAATTCTGGATCAGAAACTTGATCGGTTTTGTTAATATAAACAACAATAGCAGGAACACCAACCTGACGAGCCAAGAGAATATGTTCTCTAGTTTGAGGCATTGGACCGTCGGTCGCTGCCACCACTAAAATAGCGCCATCCATTTGAGCCGCACCTGTAATCATATTTTTAATATAGTCGGCGTGTCCTGGAGCATCAATATGAGCATAATGACGCTTTTCGGTTTCATATTCCAAATGATATAAGGAAATAGTTAAACCGCGCTCTCTTTCTTCTGGAGCGGAATCAATTTTGTCAACTGATAATTCCTCAGCTAATCCCTTCTTGGCTAACACATGAGTAATCGCCGATGTAAGAGTAGTTTTCCCGTGGTCAACGTGACCAATTGTCCCAACATTCAAGTGGGGCTTTTTTCTTTCGAATTTCTTTTTCTCTGCCATTTTTCCTCCATTGGAATTTTTGTTATTAGCTTCGCGTTATTAGTGGTTATTCATTGTATTTTTCTTTTTTACAATTAATAACTATGAATAACAACTTAATAACTACTAAATAACAATTTTAAACTTATTCTATCACACTTTTGCTATATTAACAAATTATGAAATTGGTGTCAAGGGACAAATTAAATAATCTTAAAACTTTTAGCCATTTCTTCGAAAATTTCTAAGAATTCTTTCTTATCCTGAGAGGCAAACCAGCCGTCAATCAAAACCAAGTTGCTGCTGGTTGAAAACTTAATTTCAGCTGGTGGTAAATTCTTTGTCTCATCAATGTTTTTAATTATAAATTCCTCAGCTGGAAAATCCGAGATTTTCATTTCTTTTTTAGTCGAAAATCCATCAACGTCGCCAGAATAACCCTCATTAGAGATAGTAGGTAATACCTTGATGGTCATAAAAAAACCTGATTCAATCTTTTTGGTAGGGGTTTTACCCCAATTAAAATTAGGGCTAATAAATTTAGTATAATCGTTCCCAACCTCAATTTCCCATTTTATCGGATGTTTAATGGAATAATTATAAGTTAAGTTAGAATAGGTTTTCCATTCAATAGCCGGCGCTTGTTGCACCGCAGTATCTGCTAAAATATTAAAGGAAGAATCAGCTTGATTAAAATAATATAATAAAATTACCCCTGCTAAAACAGATGTACAAAAAATAATAAACAAACTCGCAACTGTATGAATTCTCCTTTTCATAATCCCTTCAAACTTATTATAAAATAAATTATTAAATTTTACAATTATTTTTTAGCCTTAGCTCCAGCTTTTTTCTTTTCAGCTTTTCCTGCAATCTCATCAAAAATATTTTTAGGCACGGCTTCGTAGCAATTAAACTCCATGGTTGAAAACCCACGACCAGAAGTCAAGGTCCTTAAAGAAGTAGTATATCCAAACATCATAGCTAATGGCACTTTGGCATCAATTACTTTCATATTGCCTCTATCTGAAATTTTTTCAATCTGCGCTCGACGACTGTTTAAATCTCCAGTAATATCACCCATATTGTCAGCTGGACAAACAACTTCTAATGACATTATCGGCTCTAAAATCTCAGGATCTGCTTTTTTGACTGCGCTTTGTAGGGCCATGGAACCTGCAATGTGAAAAGCAATTTCAGAAGAATCGACATCGTGATAAGAGCCATCATACAAGGTTGCTTTCAAGTCTGTGACCGGATATCCAGCAATTACACCTTTTTGCATTGCTTGTTTTATTCCTTTTTCAACGGCCGGAATAAATTCTCGGGGAATTCGGCCACCAACAATTTTATCAACAAATTCAAAGCCTTTGCCTCGTTTTAAAGGCTCTGTTTCAATAAATACATGGCCATATTGACCGCGACCGCCAGTTTGTCTAATTAACTTACCCTCAGCTTTAACGGAGGCAGCGATGGTTTCTTTATAAGCAACCTGAGGTCTTCCAATTTGGGCATCAACTGAAAATTCTCTTTTCATTCGATCGGTCAGAATTTCTAAATGTAATTCACCCATTCCGGAAATAATCGTTTGACCAGTTTCTTCATCTGATTTAATTTTAAAAGTTGGGTCTTCTTCGGAAAGCCTTTTTAAGGACTGGGCTAATTTATCTTGATCAGCTTTGGTTTTAGGCTCAATCGCAACTGAAATTACAGGTTCGGGAAATGAGATTTTCTCTAATATAATAGGACGCGACATATCGCATAAAGTGTCACCAGTAGTGGTTTCTTTTAGGCCTACGGCTGCGGCAATATCACCGGTATAAACTTCTTTTACTTCTTCTCGCTGATTGGCATGCATTCTTAAGATTCTGCCAATTCTCTCTTTTTTGTCGCAAGTTGTATTTAAAACATAAGAACCAGCTTTCAATATCCCTGAATAAACTCTAAAAAAACATAATTTACCAACAAAAGGATCGGCGGCAATTTTAAAAGCTAAAGCACAAAAAGGTTCTGAGTCTAGGAGTTTTACTTTTATTTTTTCTTCAGTTTTAGGCTTAAAACCTTGAATTTGAGCTATTTGGATGGGCGCTGGCAAATAACCAATAACTGCATCAAGCAAAGGTTGGATACCTTTATTTTTTAGAGCTGAACCTGTCAAAACCGGATAAATTTCGCTTTTGATTGTAGCTGCTCTTAAAGCTTGGTGTAGTTTTTGATTTTCAATTTTCTGACCGTCCAGATATTTTTCTAGGAGATCATCTGAAGTTTCCACGATCTGTTCAATCATTTTATTGCGCCATTTTTTGGCTTTTTCCTTGAGGTTTTCTGGAATTTCGCTTTTAACCATTTCTTTCCCTAAAACATCTTTGTGCCTTAAAGATTTCATTTCAAATAGATCAATCACTCCTTCAAATTTTTCTTCGGCGCCAATCGGAATTTGGATAGCTGTGGCTTTAGCGCCTAATTTTTTCCTAATCGAATTATAAGATTTTTCAAAATCAGCTCCCACTCTGTCCATTTTATTAATAAAGCAAATTCGAGGAACTTTAAATTTGTCTGCCTGACGCCAAACCGTTTCAGACTGCGGTTCAACACCAGCCACACCATCAAAAATTACCACTGCACCATCCAAAACTCTCAAAGATCTTTGGACTTCAGCTGTAAAATCAATATGACCCGGGGTGTCAATAATATTAATTCTAAAATTTTCTTTTTTTGGATCTAACCAAATAGGGGCTGGCCAGAAACAAGTAGTGGCTGCGGAAGTGATGGTAATCCCTCGTTCTTTTTCTTGAGCCATCCAATCCATCTCTGCTTCACCTTTATGAACTTCACCAATTTTATGTTTTTTTCCAGTATAATACAAAATCCGCTCAGTAACCGTAGTTTTACCGGCATCAATGTGGGCAATAATGCCTATGTTTCTGGTTTTTTCAATCGGAAACTCGCGTGGCATAAAAAAATCCTCCTTAATCAGTTAACAGGTAACAATTAACAGTTAACAATTCATCTATTTGTTGTTTACTGTTTACTGCTAACTGTTTACTGATTTCTACATTCTTGCATAGTGAGCAAAGGCTCGATTAGCTTCAGCTAACTTAATTATATCTTGTTTTTTCTTAATCGCTATTCCAGTGTTTTTAGCTGCATCCATCAATTCTTGAGCCAAAAATACTCTCATTGGCTTACCCTGTCTATCTCTAGCCGCTTCCACGATCCAACGCATAGCTAAGGTTATTTTTCTATCTCCCTTAACTTCCTTTGGCACCTGATATGTTGCCCCGCCAATTCTTCTCGATCTAACCTCTAAAGCTGGGCCAACATTTTCGAGAGCTTTTTCAAAAATCTCTAAAGCAGGGTCTTTCAGCCCTTTTTCAGCTACGGCAAAAGCTGAATAGACAATATTTTCAGCTTTGGCTTTTTTGCCTTTTCTCATTACTTGATTAATAAATCTGGCCACTAAGGTGGAATTATATTTCGGATCAGGTTTAATTTCAATTTTTTTATATTTTGATTTTCCTCGCATAAAAATCCTCTGGATTTTAGCTTATCGCTTATTGCTAATTGCTTATGGTTTTTTACTATGTACTATGTGCTATGTACTATGTGCTATTCCCCTCTCTTGACACCATATTTAGAACGACTAGTCTTTCTTTCTTCAACACCAGTGGTGTCTAATTTTCCTCTTACAATATGGTATCTAACTCCGGGCAAATCTTTGACTCGACCTCCTCGAATTAAAACAACTGAATGCTCCTGAAGATTATGACCAATACCAGGGATATAAGCTGTCACTTCTTGTCCATTAGTTAATCTTACTTTAGCGATTTTCCGCAAAGCAGAATTGGGCTTTTTAGGAGTAACTGTGGTTACTTTGACGCAGATGCCTCTTTTGAAGGGTGAATCTTTAATATAAGATTTTCTTTTTTTTGTATTAAAACCTCGTCTCAAAGCAGGAACCTTGGATTTTTTCTTCATTTTTTTTCTCGGTTTTCTGATTAATTGAGAAATTGTAGGCACATTCCTCCCTTCGGTCGTCAAATTCAAAAATCAAATATCAAAAATCAAAATTGTTATTTTTTTAAATTTTATTAATTTTACATTTTGTATTTTGCATTATACTCTACCTATTATAAACTAAAAACTTTTGGAAGTCAATAATATTACATAATTTTATCCAGCTCTTTTTGAATTATACTTTTGGCAAAACCAGTCCCGGCGGGAATCAATCTACCAATAATAACATTTTCTTTCAGACCCTTTAAAGAATCAGTTTTACCTTTAGTGGCCGCGTCAATTAAAATTCTAGTGGTTTCCTGGAATGAAGCGGCTGACAAGAAACTTTTAGTATTTAAAGCCACTTTAGTAACTCCTAAAATGAGGTCTTCATACGAAGCTGGGGTTTTATTCTGTTTTTTTAACTTATCATTGATTCGAAACAACTCCATCCGATTAACCATTTGATTTGACAAAAAGCCAGAATCTCCGGGATTCTTCACTTCTACTTTAGAAAATATTTGTTTAACAATTAGCTCAATATGCTTATCATTGATCGTCTGCCCCTGAGAACTATAAATATTTTTAATTTCTTTGATAATATATCCTTCCACTCTTTTTTTGCCTACTAATTTCAGCATCTGAGTTAAGTTCCAAAAACCCTCAGTTAAAGGTGTCCCCTTATCAACTAAATCATTTTCCGAAACTCTCAAGGGTATACGGGCAGGGATTTGATATTCTATGGATTTATATTCATTTGATTTTAGGATAATTTTATTTTTTTCTATCTTTGCTTCACCGGCAAAAACTGCTCTCAAGGGTCTCTTGCCACGACAAGTGGCTAAGATTTGTTTTGTTTTGACTTTCTGGTCTGATTTTATAACTGGTTCGAACTCCTTGGTCAGACCATATTCTTGAGTTTTTTTCTCGTCTGATTTGACCCGAATAATTTTCTTATCCTCTTTTAGACTGATTGAGATTTTACCTGCTATTTCAGAAATTACAGCCGGCATTTTGGGATTTCTAGCTTCAAATAATTCTTCAACGCGAGGTAAACCTTGAGTGATATCTTCACCTGCTATTCCTCCAATATGAAAAGTTCTCATTGTCAGCTGAGTGCCGGGTTCGCCGATCGCTTGAGCTGCAATAATGCCAACTGCAGTCCCCAAATCAACCAAAGTACCAGTGGCTAAATCTCGACCATAGCATTTTTGACAAATTCCCCGAACAGCTTTACAGGTTAAAATTGAACGAACTTTCACTACTGGAACCTCTTTTTTAATAATTTCATCGGCTACAGCTTCTCCAATCTCTTTATTTTTGCTTAAGATTTTTTTCTTAGTTTTTGGATCTTTAATAGAGGCGGCTGCGATTCTACCTAAAATCCTTGATTTAAAATCTTCTCCAACTTCTTCTGTATCTTTTCGCGAAATTTCAATACTATCTCCAGTGCCACAATCTTCTTGGGTGATAATGATATCTTGAGCAACATCGATCAGTCTTCTGGTTAAATAACCAGCATCAGCGGTTCTTAAAGCCGTATCTGATTTTCCTTTTCTGGCACCATGAGAAGAAATAAAATATTCAAATTCAGTCAAACCTTCTTTATAGTTAGCTAAAACAGGCAGCTCAATAATTTTCCCGGCTGGATTAGCCACTAGCCCCTTCATTCCCGCAATCTGGACTAATTGGTCTAGAGTTCCCCTGGATCCTGATGTGACCATCATATAGACTGGATTATCCTTGGCAAAATTCTCTATCATTGCCTTTTTGATATTGGTTTTAGTCCTAGTCCATAAATCAACAGTTTTTAAATATCTTTCAAAATCAGTAATCAAACCTTTTGAATACTGCTGAGTTAGATTGGAAAGTTCTTTCTTGGATTCTTTAATTAATTGATTTTTTCCACTGGGGATTTTAACATCATCAAGGGCAAAAGTGATACCAGATTGGGTGGCGTAATGAAAACCAACTTGTTTAATATTATCTACTAATTCTACTGTTTGCTTGGAGCCATACTTGGCAAAACATTCTGCCACAATTTGCCTCAACTTCTTTTTGTCTACAATAATATTTTTATATCTCATTCCAACTGGTAAAAGGTGGTTAAAGATTATTCTACCAATAGAAGTTTTAATCACATTGCCCTGGTGATCTTTTACTGAAATTAAAGCTCTAAGAGAAACATAACTATTCTCAAAAGCAGTCATTGCTTCATCGAAATTTGTAAAACTCTTACCTTCCCCTTTGGCTTCAGAATCAAGGTTGGTTAAGTAATAACAACCTAAAACCATATCATTTAAAGGGGTAATAATCGGCTCTCCTGAAGCAGGCTTTAATAAATTTTTAACAGAATGCATTAGCTGAGAGGCTTCAAAATTAGCTTGCTTTGAAAGTGGAATATGTACAGCCATCTGATCCCCATCAAAATCAGCATTATAAGCGGCGCAAGCCAAGGGATGAATTTGGATCGCTTTACCTTCAATCAAAACTGGCTGAAAAGCCTGAATCCCTAATCGGTGCAAAGTGGGAGCACGATTTAATAAAACAAGATGATTTTTAATTACTCCTTCTAAAATATCCCAAACTTCTGGAGTCTGCCTTTCCAACAAACGAGTAGCATTTTTGACATTATGAGCAAAGCCACCTGCAATTAATTTAGAAATAACAAATGGTTTAAATAATTCTAAGGCCATACTTTTAGGTAAACCAACCTGAGATAATTTCAATTGAGGACCGACAACAATTACTGATCTACCAGAATAATCAACTCTTTTTCCTAATAAATTTTGTCTGAATCTACCCTGTTTGCCTTTTAACATATCAGATAAAGATTTTAATTTTCTGCGACCAGCTGTGGTAACGACTGATTTGTCTCGTCTAGCAGAATTGTCAATTAGAGCATCAACCGCTTCTTGCAACATTCTTTTTTCATTTCTACAAATAACTTCGGGCGCTTTTTGTTCAATTAGGCGTTTTAATCTATTATTACGGTTAATTACTCGTCTGTATAAATCATTTAAATCGGAAGCTGCGAATCTTCCACCATCTAATTGGACCATTGGCCTTAAATCAGGCGGAATAACTGGTAATGCTGTCAAAACCATCCATTCTGGTTTAATATTTGCAGCTTTCAATGCTAATAATATCCTCAATCTTTTAACTGATTTTTTAGATTCTTGTTCACCTTTCTTCTTGAATCGATCTTTAAGGTCTTTAATTTCTTTATTAATATCTGTTCTTTTTAATAATTCATAAATCGCCTCAGCGCCAATTCCTACTTTAATAACTTGGCCATATTTTAAAGACGAATCCAGGTAATTTTTTTCGGAAATAATTTGTTTAGGTTTCAGATTTTTGATTTCTCTTTTGGCAAAAAGATAAGCTGTTTCTAATTCTTTAATTTTTAAAAATTGTTTTTCATCTTCGCCTCCATCAGCTTTTAAAGCAGCCAATTTTTGGCTAGAAACTTTAGCTCCTGCTCTAAATTGTGATTTTAATTTTTTAAACTCTGATTCTAAATCAGCCAAAGCCTTTTTCCTAATATCTTCCGAGACATCCAAAATGATATAACTGGCAAAATAAATCACTCTTTCTAATTCTCTAACTGACAAATCTAAAACAAGACCAATCTTAGATGGTACCCCTCTAATATACCAAATATGAGTGGCGGGAACAGCTAATTGGATATGCCCCATTCTTTCTCTTCTAACAGCAGCCTTAGTGACTTCAACTCCGCATTTATCGCAAACAACTCCTTTATAACGAATTCTTTTATATTTCCCACAATAACATTCATAATCTTTGCTTGGTCCAAAAATTCTTTCACAAAATAGACCATCTTTTTCAGGCTTTTGTGTTCGATAGTTTATTGTCTCGGGTTTGGTCACCTCTCCATGGGACCATTTTTTAATTATTTTAGGGGAAGCAACCGAGATTCTAATGGAATCAAAATCGTTATTATTGCTCTTTGTGGGCATTTCATCTCCTTTTTCGCCTCGGCTTCGCCTTAGACGAAACGGGTTATTTTTTGGGTTTATTATCTAATAATTCAATAGATAATCCCAAGCCTTGCAATTCTTTAACTAAAACATTAAATGATTCTGGTGTAGAAACTTGAGTGATTGGTTCATCTTTAATAATTGCTTCATATGCTTTACTGCGACCAGCCACGTCATCGGATTTGATGGTCAACATTTCTTGCAAAGAATAGGCGGCGCCATAAGCTTCAAGGGCCCAAACTTCCATTTCGCCAAACCTCTGGCCACCAAATTGTGCTTTACCGCCCAAGGGTTGCTGAGTGACCATTGAATAAGGACCAATCGATCTTGCGTGCAATTTATCATCCACTAAGTGAAGCAGCTTCATAATATAGATTGAGCCAACGGTTATTTTTTTATCAAAAACCTCACCAGTTCTGCCGTCACAGAGGATGCTTCTGCCATCTTCGGGCAATCCAGCTCTTTTTAATTCATCTTTGATATATTTTTCGCCAACACATTGGAAAACCGGATTAGCAATTTTATAACCTAAATTTTGGAGCGCCCAGCCCAAATGAGTCTCAAGAATCTGACCAATATTCATTCGAGAAATAACACCTAAAGGATTTAAAATGATATCTATTGGTGTACCATCTGGCAAAAATGGCATATCTTCTTTGGGTAAAATTTTGGCAATTACTCCTTTATTACCATAACGTCCAGCTAATTTATCTCCGACTGAAACTTTTCTTAATTGGGCAATTGAAATTTCAATCATTTCAAAAACACCAGTGGCCAATTCAGCGCCTTTTTCTTTTGAGAAAATTTTAACATCAACTACTTTTCCTCTCTCTCCGTGTGGTAATCTCAATGAAGTATCTCTAACATCTTTGGCTTTTTCTCCAAAAATAGCTCTCAACAATCTCTCTTCGGCTGACAATTCTGTTTCTCCTTTGGGGGTAATTTTACCAACCAAAATATCGCCGGCTTTAACTTCAGCGCCAATTCCAACAACACCTGCTGCATCAAGATTTCTTAAAGTCTCCTCGGCCACATTGGGAATATCACGGGTAACGACTTCGGGCCCAAGTTTAGTGTCACGCATCTCAATTGCATATCTTTCAATATGAATCGAGGAATAGGTATCTCGTTCAACCAATCTAGAAGAAATAACAATCGCATCTTCAAAATTTGCTCCCTCCCAAGACATAAAGGCAACCATCAAATTTTGACCTAAAGCTAATTCACCATCTTGAGTGGCTAAAGAGTTAACTAAAACATCTCCTTTTTTAACCCTGTCTCCTGCATTGACTGCTGGTCTTTGATGGAGACAGGTAGCTTGGTTGGAACGAGCAAAATTCAATAAAGAATATTCTTTTTTACCTTTTCTGTTTTTGATTACAATTGAAGAACCATCAACTGATTCTACTTTGCCATCTTCTTGGCAAATTATTAATTGCCCCGAGCCTTTAGCTATGATTCCCTCCAAACCAGTACCAACGATCGGTGATTCAGGTTTGATCAAAGGAACTGACTGCCTTTGCATATTGGCACCCATTGAAGCTCTAACCCCATCAGTATGTTCTAAAAAGGGAATTAAAGCTGCTGGAATTGAAACAATTTGTTCTGGTGAAACGCCCATAAAGTCAATCTTCTCTATTGGTTCAAAGCCTGGCTCACCATATTTTCTAACCACCATCTTTAAAGGCAAAAGTTGATTTTTTTCATCAACAACCCCTTGCTCAGAAGAAGGCGAAGGAGCAATAATATATTGTTCTTCATCGGTCGCATCAAAATACACAATTTGATTAGAAACAAAGGGTCGAATTTTAACAGTTTTTTTAACTTTAGCAATTTGTCGCTGCAAATTTTTGGTAATGACTTCATTTTTGCTAATGAGCGGTCTTTTGGCTCTGGGTTTTAAGATTGTCTCACCAGCCATTCTTCCTATAATTTGCGGGGAATCGACTGGCAGTTTATTGATTACTTTTCTTTGCGGACTTTCAATAAAGCCATATTCATTAATCTTGGCAAAACTAGCTAAATAATTTACTAAACCAATATTGGGACCTTCTGGAGTTTCAATAGGACAAATTTTACCATAATGAGAGCTGTGAACATCTCTGACCTCAAAACCGGCTCTTTCTCGGGAAAGACCACCAGGCCCAATCGCTGATAGGCAACGTTTATGCTCCAACTCAGCTAAAGGATTGACTTGGTTCATAAACTGAGACAATTGAGAAGAGGCAAAAAATTCCTGCAAAATTGCGGTTATTGGCCGAACATTAATCAACATGGCTGGAGTGGCGGTATTAATATCGGCAATACTCATTCTATCTTTAACAATTCTCTCTAGGCGCATTAAACCTACACGGGTTCTATCCTGAATTAATTCACCAACTGAACGAATTCTTCGGTTTGATAAATGATCAATATCATCGGGCTCAGCCCCTGGAGTGATATTTAAACGAATCACCTCTTTAACAATCTCGGCTAAATCTTCTCTTTTTAAAACCCTGTTTTCTAAAGTAATTGGGGTTTTTTGGTTTAATCTTTGATTAATTTTATAGCGACCAACTTTAGATAAATCATATCTTTTGAGATCAAAAAACATACTATCAATTAAGGATTTGGCATTTTCATAAGTAGCCATTTCGCCCGGCCTAATCCTTTTATAAGTCTCCAAAACACCTTCTCTGTGATTTGTGGCTGGATCTTTTTCTAAAGTGGCTTTTAGGAAATTATGATCTGGATCTTTGTTTGCCTCGGCAAAAATTTCTTTTAATTCTTCGTCTGAACCATAACCCAAGGCACGTAAAAAAGTAGTGATTGGCAATCTTCTTCTGCGATCGATTCTGACAGAGATTACATCTTTAGGATTAGTTTCAATTTCTAGCCAAGCACCCCTTTGAGGAACAATTTTGGCGCCAAATAATTTTTGACCACCAACTTCATCGGCAACAAACAAAACGCCATATGATCTAACAATTTGACTAACCACTACTCTCTCAATACCATTAATGATAAAAGTTCCCCTGTCTGTCATTTGGGGAAAATCACCAAAAAATACTTCTTGTTCTTTGATTTCGCCGGTTTCTTTATTAACCAAAGAGAGTTTCACTCTTAGAGATGCCTTATAAGTTAGATAATTTTCCCGGGCAAAAACTTCATCATATTTTGGTTTTTCGAAAAAATAATCCCCAAATCTTAGCTCCATTTTCTCGCCAGTAAAGTCGATGACAGGTGAAATTTCTTCAAATAACTCTCCAAGACTTTTTTCTAAAAACCATTTATAGGAATTGAGCTGGATTTCAATCAAGTTAGGTAGAGCAAATTCTTGTTTGGTTAAAAACTTTCTTTTAGTTTTGGACACTTGATTCCCCCTGTAGTTTTAAAAATAGACACAAAATTTCCCCCCTTTATTAAGGAAATTAAAAAAATTAATTAAAATTGGCTTTTTGGCTTTAAAATCAATTTGAGCCCTGAGTTTTCCCGATGAGTGTCGGGATAAAATCTTGTTTTTACATAAAATAAATTAACTTGCTTCTTGACGCAAATCACTCAAAAAATCTAATTTTCTAGTCTCTGTCCCTATTTTAGCAAATCAAAAAAATCTTGTCAAGCCTTTTTTATATTTTTAATAAATATATACTCCGTAAGAAGCGGATAAGGTTCGCCAATTTACTCTACCCCATCTATTAAAATTCATTTCAGAAATAGTTACTGTACCGCCATGGACTGCTTCAACATAAGCAACATGCCCCCAGCGACTTTCATGGGTAACCATAATTGCTCCCACCGCTGGCGTACGGCCAACTTGATAGCCATATCTTCTGGCTTGATAAGACCAGGCCGAGGCATTACCCCGCCAAGGTACATATCTTCGAGAGGCTACATACCAGGTACACCAACCAAATGGAAAATGATTCGGTCCTCTTCCAGTATTTACTTTTATTCCTGAAACCTGACCTAAGCTTTTAGCTGAACTGGCTACTCTGGTTGGAACTGGTTTTTGGCCGTCAATAATAACAATTTTTTGACCGGCAAAAATTCTATCAGCCTGTCCCAAACTATTTCCCTGAATTGTTTTATGTAAATTTCCCTTATAATAAGCTACGATTCCAGATAAAGTTTCGCCTTTCTTGACCACATGAACAATACCATCTGTCGGCAAAATTGTTAATTTTTGACCTGGCTTAATAGCATCTGAACTTAAATTATTAGCTGCTTTGATGGTGGCAATTGAAATCCCAAATTTTTTGGCAATCAAGCTTAAAGTATCTCCTCCTTGAACTTGATAAGAAGTTATCTGTTTAGACTTGGAGCTTTGAGATTCTTGTTCAGCCTGAGCGCTGTCACCATTGGTGGAAGTGGCTAAAACTGAAGGCTTGGTAACATATTGACCATCAGTCATTATTATCTGATCCTTAAAAGCCAAACGATTGGTAATTTTTTTAGGATCTTCTTTGATGCCAGGCGTATATTTGCTGATTTTCGAAACTAAACCCTCTAGATCTTCTTCTGAAATAGCTGCAGATTCAGAAAGAGAAATTTCAGAGATTAAGTCTTCTAAAATAATATCAGAAGTAATAGCTGTCAAAAAATTAGAGACAAAAACAATAGCTGCTATTATAAAAAGTCCGATATGTCTCAGAACGAAATTATTTATAAATGATTTTTTTTCTTGGACTGGCCCAAGCGATAAACCTTCGGCTTTAATAATATTTGCAATTTTTTTAGAACTTTTTCCCCAAAGGGGAGCCTTCGGCTTAATTTTTTTAGGTTTAAAATTAAAAACTCCGATTATTTTCTTAGCCTTTAAGCGATGGCAAAAAAGGATTATTTTTCTGCCGATATTTTTTGCAAAAATAAAGATTCTTGAAAAAGATCTTTGGAAACTTCCAGTTTTTATATGCCTCAGCCATAATCTTAAAAGATTTGGCTTTTGAGTACGAATTGTCACCTCCTAAAGTATCCAAGGGAGCAAGGTCCTAATCCCGAAAAAATAACCTAATTTTTTAGATACAACAACCATTGTAGCGAGTGGAAAAAATTTGTCAAGTCTTTTTTGAAATTTTTTATATTTATACCATTTTTAAATAAATAAAGCAATATAATCCAAGGCTTTTTTGATCTCATCTCGAACATCGGGAGATTTTTCTTTCTTCAACCTCTTTTTTAAAATGATAAAATTTTTTCGATCTTCAAAAGCGGCCAATGCCCAAATAGTATATTTTTTAATGTGGTTATTTTTCTCTCTTAAAATTTTTGACAATATGGGTTGAGATTTTTTAATCTTAAATCTGCCAGCGACTTGGACTAATTCTAAAAGAATTTCATCTGATAAAGATTCTCTTGATAATAATTTAGTCAATTCTAAATGGGCTTTTTCATTTTCTATTCTAATTAATGACCAAACTAAAATTTTCTGAATTTCAAAGGACAAACTGTCAAAGTCATTTAACATTTGGTTAAAATGATTGACTTGACCAAAATCAGATATAAGCCAAATTATTTCTCTTAAAACATCAGGGTCTGATTCTTTTGATATTTGATTCGCTAAAAATTCCTTAGCTTCTTCGGGTTCAATCTGATATAAAGCCCAGCAAATCTCCTTTTTAATTTGGGGGTTTTGTTCTGCCAAAAATATCTTTTCCAAAGTAAAAATTGACAAAAATGAACGCAAATTAGCCAAAGATTTAACTGCCTCGAGGCGTACCACCAAATCATCATCCCATAGCAGAATATGCTCCAAACTATCCAAAATCTCCCGCTCTGCTTTCATCTGTCCTAAATTACTAACAATCTCTTGCCGAAATGAAGAATCGGAATTAGAAAAAAGCCAATGCACCAAATAGGAAACAGCTTTTTGTTCTTTGAGTTTGGCTAGGGTAAGTATCATTTCTTTTTGTAATTGACTGTCTTCTTCTTTTATTAATAAATCTAGTAATAATTTAGCAAATTTTTTATCTTCACTTTGTCCGATTTTTCGAATTGCTATTATTTTTTTATCTTTATCTTCTAAAGAATTAAAAGCCGAAACTGAAGGCTTTTTTCGCCCCCAAATAGAATCAATCTTCCCTTTTTGAGAAGAAGAGATTGATTTTTCATAACTGGGTTGAAAATCATCAAAATCTAAATCCACGTTCCCTCCTCATTACGGCGAGTCGGCCAAGATTAAAAATTAAAGATAAAAAATATATTTTATATTTTTGCTCTTTGCTCTTTACTCTATAGTCACTGTTACATTATTGGGCACAAAACTGACAATCGCCGCTCCCGAGGATATAGAAATTGAAGCCTTGCTGATGGAGATCAAATGGCTACCTGCGCCTCTACCTGACAGATCTAAATTAACTACCACATTATCTGAAGACAAACTCCCTAAAACTCCAGCTGAACCTGAAACCATCACTTGAACCCCTGAAGGCGAAATATTGGTCACAGTCAAACCCGATCCTAAACCAGTATAAGAAAAACCGGCCGTCACCTCTTTGGCCTGCGCCTCAAGAGAAACTTTAATTGTTATGGTAATTGCTTTTGATTCGCCAGACAGTAAAGAGATTCCCTCGGGTAGGACTAAGTCTAACTGCAGCTCTTTATCTTGATTTAATCCAGAAATATTAATTTCTTTAGTCTCCAAAAAATCGACATCATCCATTTTTTCCTCTGAGCCTAAGATTCTCACTGTAGCCGGATCAAAGGTAAATTGCGAAATCCAATATCCTGAAGCGGGACTACCAACTAATTTTGGCTTTACACCAACAATTTTACCGCCACCTTCTTTAGCCACTAAAATAGAAACTTCAACCCGCTCAGGAGCAAAGAAAATATTTTTAACTGGCCGTTCATATTCATCCAAGGCTGATAATTTGACTTTTTGCTTAATATCGCGATCTTCACCAGTTAATCCGACAATAGCGGTCGCCCGACTAACACTATTGATAATATCTTTAGCGCCCTTAGCTTCAACTTTTTCAGGTTTAATCTCAGTGTCAATAACCTCGTAACCTGGAGCTAACTCTCCTTCAAAATTGACCACTATTTGAAATTGGGCCGTGACCGCAGTTTCGATTCTCACTCTAATTTCCTCGGGATCTGTTTCGACAATCTGAACACCGGGAACAGATGTAGTTACCTTAACTTCAATCTGATGAGTCCCCAAACTAAGTTCCTCTAAATCAACATAAGCTATAAAATCATCCTGAATTAATTTGTTCCAAACAGAAGCTGGGGCTGAAATTTTAATTCTAACTGTATCCTGATCATAAACTGGCGCCAAAGTGGGTGCTAAATTTTTTACTTCTATTGGAATTTCACCTGGGAAAAAATCAGTTCTATTTTCAACGGTGGCCACATAAACCCACAATGAACAGGCCAATAACAGGCTTAAGAATTTTAAGGATAAATTTTTGAAAAAAATGTCTTTCATATTATCCATTTTTTTAAAAGTTAACCTATTTTAGTCTAAAAATTTTAATTAAAATTTCATTAATTTCTTTTATTGCCAAATCCTGCTCTAATTCTCCCTCAAAAGCCAAAGACAAAGTTCCTCTTTCTTCACTAATTACTAAAACCACGGCATCTGTCTCTGCAGACAAATATTTGGCGGCTCGATGCCTAGCTCCTAATGAATCTTTCTCTTCTGGAACCGGCAAGATACAACCTAAGGTAATAATTTTGTCTCCAGAAATGATAATCGCGCCATCATGTAATGGCGAATTAGGGGTAAAAATTGAAACAATCAATTCTTTAGAAACATCGGCATACAAGCTATGTCCTGATTTTGCATATTCTTTTAAAGGCACTTTTCTTTCAATCGCGATCGTAGCTCCTATTTTATTACTAATTAAATGGTTTAGAGCGGGCAACAATTCGCCAAGGGTCTTTTTGGAAAATTTTGATTTCTTAGACATTCCAATCCGACCTAATTTGTCCAAAGCAGATCTGATTTCGGGCTGGAAAATAATCGGGATGGCCACAATAAGCATTAAACCCAAATATTTTAAAAGCCAACTTAAAGTTAACAAGTTAAGAAAATGACCCAAAAGTAATAATGCGATTAAAATTATGATGCCATATAAAATTCGAACCGCTTTTGATTCTAAGATTTTTGACAAGAACCAATAAACGATAAAAGCAACAATGATAATATCTAAAATAACCCACCAATAATTGCCTTCAATTTGCATACCAACCAAAACTCGGTTAGACCATTGGCTAATAGCAAAGACAAGGTTTTTCCCAAATTCAGCTAGGGTGCTTAGAATTGTTTCAAACAAAAACCCTCCTTTTATAATAAAGACCTCGTCAATTTTATTTTACTTGATCTAAGAATAAAAATCAAAATTCTGAAAATAAAAAACCCCGCCATGAAAATTACTCGATTTTAACGTTTTTCTCTTTTATTTCAAAAACTTTGAGTTTATCGCCTATTTTAATATCTGCCTCTCCCTCAACACCAATTCCGCATTCTGTTCCTGATTCAATCTCATCTTTGGCCTCCTGTTTAATCTTTAAAGATGAAACTTTACCAGCCCCCAACAATTCATCTTCTCGATAATTTTCTACTTCAGCGCCTATCACCAACTTTCCCTGCGTTACTTTTGTACCAATAATTTTGCTGGTTTTAGTCTTTCTAAAAATTGCCAACACTTTTGCCGAACCAATCTCTTTTCTTTCTACAATCGGACCGATCAACTTTGACAACATATCTTTCACCTGATCAATTAATTCATAAATAACCTGAAAGGTTAAAATTTTAATCTTTTTTTGTGTGGCTAACTTTGAGGTAGCTTCTGTGACAGGCACTCTAAACCCTAAAATCACAGCTCCAGTAGCTTCAGCTGTCATCACATCAGATTCAGAAATTCCACCCACGCCCGCTGTTACAATAAAGATTTTGCCCTGCTCTGTTTTGATTTTTTTAACCGCATCAGCCACAGCTTTCAAGGAACCAGCCACATCAGTTTTGATAATTAAATTTAATTTGATAATATCTTTTTTAGTTCCGGCTGCTTCAGATTGGACTAGACTTTTGACTGATTTTCTTTTTTGTAAATTTAAAATATGATCTTTGGCCGTTCTGTCTGTTGAAAAAGCAAAAACTCTTTCTCCGTAATTTGGCACCTGGTTAAATCCATAAACTCTGACTGGTTCTGATGGTATTGCTGATTTGATTTTAGCACCCGTAAAATCCTCCATCATTCTAATTTTTCCAAAAATGTCCCCAACCACTACCGGATCTTGCAAATTCAAAATCCCCTTCTGCACTAAAACTGTAGCCACTGGTCCTCTTTTAGAATCCAAGTAAGATTCAATTACCACACCGGCGGCTTTACCGGCAAAATTGGCAGTGAATTTTTCTGTATCTGAAGCCAACAAAACCATATCTAAAAGTTCGGGGATGCCTTTGCCACTTTTAGCTGATATTGGGGCAACGATAGTGGTACCACCCCATTCCTCAGGATTTAGACCCGCCTCAGCTATCTGCTTTTTAACTTTTTCTATATTAGCGCCTGGTTTGTCAATTTTAGTAATGGCTACGATAATTGGCACGCCAGCTGATTTGGCGTGATTGATCGCCTCTTTTGTTTGAGGCATTACTCCTTCATCAGCAGCCACTACTAAAATAGCAATGTCAGCAATTTTGGTGCCGTGTTCTCGCATTGCCACAAAGGCTTCGTGACCAGGCGTATCTAAAAAGGTTATCCTTCGAGGTTTTTTACCTTTTTTGACTTCAATTTGATAAGCGCCAATATGCTGGGTAATGCCGCCGGATTCTCCGGCAACCACTTTTGTTTTTCTAATATAATCGATTAGGCTGGTTTTTCCATGATCAATATGGCCAATGACTGTCACCACTGGTGACCTGATTTTTATTTTCTCTTCAGCCTCTTCGATTTCTGGAATAATTTCTTCTCTTTCGGCTTCTTTTTCGGTTTTAAAACCTAAATCTTCGGCAATAATAGTGGCTGTTTCAAAATCAATATTTTCGTTAATAGAAGCCATGACCCCATTTTTGACTAATTCTTTGATTACATCTGTGACCGGCAAATTTAAGTTTGAGGCAAATTCTTTGACAGTTAAAACTTCAGGGATTTTAATTTTTTTCGGTTTTTCTTTTTTGGGTTTTTGG
>SDBU01002797.1_pt1 | contig 22717 bp, 19 predicted proteins | sample 2277071 | NCBI WGS metagenome assembly SDBU01 (sample SAMN10397929, study PRJNA504765) | marine sediment metagenome | isolation source: marine sediment core GS08_GC12, 126 cmbsf | place: Arctic Ocean: Gakkel Ridge, Loki's castle | collected 2008 | reverse complement strand
GTTCATCATAAACGGCCTGTGAATGACAGGCTTTTATTTGCAAAGGAATATATCATGGAAAAAATTGTACTCGAAACAAATTTCCCAGGGTTAAATCTCGTTAAGAAGGGAAAGGTAAGGGATATCTATGACTTGGGTGACAAGTTGCTAATAGTCGTAACAGACAGGATCAGCGCATTTGATTGCATCCTTCCAAATGGCATACCCAGAAAAGGGGATGTATTAAATCAGATATCTGCATTCTGGTTTGAAAATACTGCTGATATAGTAAAAAACCATGTTATCTCAACAGATGTCGATGAATATCCCTCTGAGCTTCAAGATCACAGAGATGTCCTGGCTGGCAGGAGTATGCTGGTCCAAAAGACCGAACCCTTGCCAATTGAATGCGTAGCTCGTGGGTATTTGGCAGGATCCGGGTGGAAGGAATACAAGGAGTCAGGCTCTGTGTGTGGCATAAAGCTTCCTGAAGGATTGGTGGAATCTGACAAGCTCCCTGAGGCAATATTCACTCCCGCAACAAAGGCGGAGTCCGGTCATGACATAAATATCAGCTTTGATGAGGCTGCTAAGATCGTAGGACCGGATATCGCTGAAAAAGTAAAAAAACTGACATTGGGTCTTTATGAGTTTGCGGCATCATTGGCAAATGAAAAAGGCATCATCATTTGTGATACAAAGTTCGAGTTCGGAAAGCTCGATGGAGAGATAATCCTGATAGATGAGGCATTGACTCCTGATTCATCTCGTTTCTGGCCAAAGGACGATTATGAGCCTGGCAGATCGCAAAAAAGCTATGATAAGCAGTATGTCAGGGACTATTTGGAGAGCCTTGATTGGGACAAAACACCACCTGCTCCAAAACTACCAGAAGATGTTGTATCTGGTACATCCAGGAAGTATATCGACGCATTTGAGCGGATATCTGGGCGGAAGATGCCCTGAATCACCTACTTTCCTTGAGGAAAGAATAGGCCTGGAGGCTAAATATCGCTTAATCCATACATAAGCTTTTATATTATTGCTTCCCATTGATAACACCTTTAATATCCAGTCTTTTGGGGTGGGGGTTGTGTATCAATGAAAGCAGTAATACTAGCAGGGGGTTTTGGGACTCGGATGAGACCTCTGACTTTCTCACGTCCGAAACCTCTGATGCCAATATTGAACCGGCCAATAACCGCACATATATTAGACTATCTCAAAGAGCATGGCATAAAGGAGGTAGCATTAGCAACCAATTACCTTAGAGCTCAGATAAACGATTATTTCGGAGACAATTATCGTGGTATAAAGCTCACATATCCCATAGAAGACAAGCCATTAGGGACAGCGGGATGTGTCAAAAACATAGATGATTTTTTCGATGATACATTCCTTGTGATGCAGGGAGACACGATCACAGACATAAACCTGACTCATCTCATAAAGCAACATAAATACTATTCTGGCCTTGCCACTCTTGCAGCACACGAAGTGGACGACCCATGGAACTTTGGAGTCATGGATCTGGCAGATGATGGCAGGATAAAGGCCTTTCACGAAAAGCCACTGATCGACGAATGCTCATCAAATCTTGTCAACACAGGTCTTTATATCCTTGAACCTGAGGCTCTGGAGCATGTGCCCAAAGACAAGTTTTTCGATTTTTCAAAAGACCTCTTTCCTATACTTCTTGAAAGGCATAGCCTCTTTGGATTGCATACGCCTGGCTTCTGGGTGGACATCGGAAGACCTGTGGGCTATGAGCAAGCGAAGAAATGGCTGATGTCTCGCATAACACCTTCGATATCAGACACTACATCGATAAGCGGCAAGCTTGAGGGGCCGATAGTCCTAGGAGATAATGTTGATATTGGAAGACATTGCCACCTCATCGGCCCAATCGTAGTAGGTGATAATGTGACTCTCCAAAAGGGATGTGTTGTGGGACCCAATACAATACTGTCAAATGACGTTAACATAGGATCATATACCCTCCTCAATGGATCAGTGATCTTTGAAAATACCCGGATAGGCTCTGATTCAGAGGTAGCATCAAGCTTCATAGCAGAGGACTGTATCATTGGCTCAAATGGCATAATACAGTCAGACGTGCTCATTGGCGGTCGCTGCAATATCGAGCCGAATGTATCCATCATAAATGGGTCCAGAATATGGCCTGAGATGGGGATACAGGAAGGTTCCATGGTGTCTGGAACGCTAAAGACATTCATCCAGGTACATGAGGTCAGAAGGGAACCAAAATGGATCCTTCGTTCTCTAACACCTGATGAGGCATTTTACTTCAATAAATTCGAGGGAAGTCACGTATCATTCACTGGAAAGAGGGCGCTGAGCCTCTGGGAATTCAATAAGATCCTCAAGAGCATTGATGAATCCTCACTCCAGCACCACATGAGGAGCGAGGCGAATGACTTCCAAAGGTGGGCCAACCGTGTCATTGGCGATGAACAGCTGTCAACTACTTTCAATGCGCTAAAGAACAAGTATTCACTGACTGATATCGATGCCCTGAGGCATCACCTTCTCAGGTCCACTCGAAACAGGCTCAATGAGCTCATCGCACAAGTGAATACACCCGGTTACAGCTGAAGTCCGAGTTGTCTTAAGTTTCTGCTCTTGGATACTTATCCTCTTATCTCGTCTATCAACTCATCTACAGATATCCGTTTCTGCTCCTTTGAGTCCCTGTCCCTGATGGTTACAGTTCCCTCTGAGAGTGTATCATAGTCGCATGTGACGCATACTGGGATGCCTATCTCATCAGCCCTGGCATATCTTTTGCCGATGCTTCCTGCATGGTCGACTATAACGAAAACGCCTTGGTCCTTTAACTTGTTAAAGACATCCTCAGCCTTCTCCTTTATCCCTGACTTTTTTACAAGTGAGAATACAGCGGCCCTGAATGGGGCGACCGAGGTCGGAAAGCTAAAGAGCGATCTATCTTCCTCCTGTCTGTAGCAGCTTTCCAGAACACAATAGAATGGCCTGTCCACGCCGTATGCTACCTCTATGACATGTGGGATGAATTTCTCACCCTCAAAGGAGACTCTCATATCCGATCCTGAGTGTTCATTATGCCTTCCAAGGTCGTATTCTCCCCTGTCTGATATGCCCACAAGCTCGATCTTGCCGAAAGCTTCTGATTCATATTCTACATCCCATGTGTCTGATGAATAGAATGCCTTTTCATCATCACGGTGTTGGCGCAATCTCAGCCTTGTTCCGTATATTCCCATATCTTCAAACACTTTCATGGCCTTGGCCAGCTGATATGCGAGAAATGGGATCTTGATCATACCTGTCTCAACTGCATTGACAATGGATACATCCTCATGCACTATGTCTTGCCTGTCCTGTATCGTGACCTTCCTATCAAAGTCTGCGAGATTTGGAGCGCTCTTGTCCCTAGGATCGAGGAAGTACTGGATCTCTGCCTGGTTGAATTCCCTGAGCCTTATCATCCCCTGTTTGGGGGATATTTCATTGCGGAACGAGTGGCCGATCTGCATGACACCAAACGGCAAACGCTTCCTGGCATATTCCCAATATCTTTTGAAAGCGAGATATGTTGTTTGGGCAGTCTCGGGTCGAAGATAAGCTGTCTTCTTTTTTGCGCCCGTTCCAACACTGGTCGAGAACATGAGATCATATTCATATGGGTCGCAGAAGGTGCCCTTGCATTTGGGGCAGATGATATTATTCTCATCCATAAGCGCTTTCACTTGTTCTGGTGGCTTCCCCTCCGAAGCTATATTGATCTCATCAAGGAGCTTGTCTGCTCTGAAAGCCTCACCGCATTTCTCACATTCAACCAGAAGATCGGAAAATGATCCTACATGGCCTGATGCGATCCATATATCCTCTGGACTCACTGTGGGGCATTGAACCTCAAAGCATCCGTCAGAAACGATATAATGTCTCCTGAGGAGATCTTCGATGTTCTGTTTTATTCTCGATCCAATGGGCCCATAGTCTACAAATCCTGAAAGGCCACCATAGATCTCAAAGGAGGGATACATTATCCCCCTCCTCTTCCCAAGGTCTACTATCTTATCATATATCTTCATTGTCGAGTTTATTTCTTTCGGAGTCTATCAGTTTCTTGAGTTCATCCTCGACTCTGCTTGTAGTCTCACCTGCACTACGGATCTCCCACTCTTCTTTCCTGCGTCTTGTCTCCTCATCGGCAGTAACTCTTTTCTGTTCGTATTCAGTCTCCAATATCTTACGCCGCTTAGTGAGCTGGTATATAAGGATCCCGCTCAGAACTACCAAGACGACGACGAATATAACAAGTTGCTGGAATTCAGCATTTTTCTTATCAATTTTTTCTTGACTTATGGTGATTATTCTATCTGATTCTGTGATGCCTATGGAGTAATTGACCTGTGTGTAAAGGTCGAATGCAGCTTGTCCCTTGTCATTTGCCCTGTCCCAGTCTTCAACCTCAAATGCTCCCTGTGATGCCGCGAAATATGTGTTTCCCTTATGGAGGTTCTCCTGTCCCGTCTTTATCTCACTTATCAATTGTTTGACATCATCCTGCTTTTCCTTTTTTCTGATATTATTGTATATGGCCAAGGCCCTGTTGGCTGAGATGAGCGACTCATCGAACTGGGCTACGTTCTTCCATGCCTTGGCGTTCTTAACGTATGTGTCAGCCTCATTTACCTGGCTGATCCTCATTTGGATCTGGCTGATAAGAGTATCGGTCTTTGATATGCCCACATAGTTCTTAAGTTGCATGTAGATATTCCTTGCGTTTATCGCATATGAGAGACCATCATTGAGCTCATTGTTGAGGTAATACTCCTGACTTTGTCGATAATAGTCCTCTGCTATCTGGAGCATCCTTTTATCATTGCAAGTGCTTGTTATCTTCTGCATTATAGCATTGACTTCAGAAAGATAGGTCTGGTAGAGCTTGCACTTATCCCTATCACTCGGAAGGAGCTCTTTTTCTTCTTGCATGGCCTTATCTAATAAATCTTTATAGATCTTTCTTGCGGCATTGGCCCTGTTTGTCGCATTTTGACAATCTGGGATAACTGCAAAATATTCAGCCTCTTTCTTAAGGGCATCAGCCTTTCTTTTCAGGTCCGACTCGATAGTATCCACTCCCTTATTGCATTCCGAAAGGACAGATGTCGCTGAATTCGTGCCTTCATCATCTCCGATCTTCATGTATAAATTCTGGCTTTCTGAGGCCCTTCCCATGCATAGGTCAAATTGCTTTTTAGTGTAGTAGCCTATGGCTTGGTCGTATGCGGCTTTTGCCTCTGATCTTATTTCATCTAACTTTCCGTTTATTGACGTCAACATATCTGCTGCCTTGTAGACACCAGCAGGATATGGACAATTGGTGTATATCCTGGATGCATTGGAGGCGTATTCCCTTCCTATTAGGAAGTCATTCAGAAAGAAAGCGTTCTGTGCCTTTTGATATATCTCATCTCCACCTCTTATGCATGCGTTTTTAGAGTCTTGGATCTTCCTGTTCACCTAAGATATCAGGTCCTCGCATTTTAACCTTCCTGATATCCCCGCAGGCCCTTCGATCTTCCCATATGCAGCAAGGCACTTTTCACCGAAGAACTTTGACTGCTCAAGTAGATCGATAGCAGACTCTGTCTGCAGATAATAGTCGCTGCCGATATTGTAGTAGTATTGAGCAAGTTGATTGTCTGAAAGCAGGTTTTCTATTTCTCTTATCTGTACCCCGACCTTTGTTATACCATAGGGGTCAGGAACCCTCTTATATATGTTTTCAGCCCTGTAGCACATCTTCAGTGCGCCCTCGTAATTACCGCTTTTGAAACGTATCTCACAGTCCCTCATCAGGCTGTCAGCTTCAAAAGTCAAAGCGGTTTCCTCTTTTGCATAAGCAGGATTCGCTTGAAAAATAATGATGGCAATTATGGTTATAATTAATGCATATCTATTCATCTTATTTCCCCCCTTTTTCGTTTTCATCTGTTTCGAACTCCTGATCCCAAAGTTCTGACAATTCATCTATGGACTCATCTATTGTCCCTACCTTGCTCTTCTTTTTATTTCTTGCAGCGACACCAAAGACCATGAATGCAAGTATGCCCACTATCACATAGATCAGTATGCCTGATTGTTCCTCGCTTATCATTGGTAATGTGGTTGTTGTAGTTGCCACAGGGACTGTTGTGATTGTTTTGTAGAGTCCTTTTTGTTTTTCTATCTGGATGAGCAAGAGCTCGCAATTTAAGATTCCTTCAGTGTTTCCAAACTCTTCATAGACCCCCATGGCTCTATTTGTGAAGGTCTCGGATTGGTCATACTCCTCCTGAAAGAAGAAGTCCCTGGCTTTTGACAGGAGAATATCTGCTTGTTCCCTTCTTTTCTTTCTCTGTTGTTGTTCGATCTTTCCTAGGAACTCGTCACAGTCGAGCATTCCTCTCTGATCTTGAAGCTTGAGATACAGGCTCTTTGAGTCTATGAACTGTTGTTTTGCCTTTTCCCAGTCGCTTATGATGTATGACTGTTGGCCAAGGTTATACAAGGTGTCGGCTCTTCTTCTGAGATTGTAGGTCTCGTTTATAGTTAGTACCAGGACATCCGCATTGGATGTGAGCACTGTCACCTCCTTTATCGTGTCAGGGTCAAGAAATCCTGCCCCGACCTTTTCAAGTGGCTCTCCTAGCTCGTACTTCCAGAGATAGCTGCCTGATTTGTCTAGGAGATAAATGGACCCTGTATCTGTTACCAAAAGCAGGTCATCTTCATCATCACCGTTCATATCTGTGGAATGGAGGTCTGTTGGAGTTCCGTCCAGGGGATAGTCCCACTGGATGAGTCCGTTATTGTCGATAGCATAGATCCTATTGTCAGAACATGCTATGATTAGCTCATCGTACTCGTCGCTATCTGTATTCGTTATGAGCCAGTCCATGGGCTTGCAGTTCATCTCCAGGCGCCAGTCTCTTAGAAGATTATATCTCTCATTTTTTGTTCCTTCACCGTCTATTGTGTCTATTACTATAGTGTATATGGTGTTTGTATCAGTAATCACATATGCGCTATAATATTGAGTAGGTCCGAGTTTTGCCTTTGCGAAGAATTTAAAGCCCTTCTTTCTTATGTCCAGATCAGGTTCAACATCGATACTTCCAACTATCTCACCCGATTCGCTAACGAAATAGAGGATGTCAGCGGCGACGAGCATCTCATCTTTTCCGTCATCATTCATGTCATCGAATTTGACAAAGTCTATTGACTTGTTTAGCTTGATGGTCCCTGTTTTTGGAAATATCCATATAACCTCTCCATAATTTCGCATGAGATATGCCTTGGTTTTGGAACCGCCGAGTATCTCATAATATCTGTCACCATCAATATCGCCTATATCCAGGTAGTTGAATGCTGCAGATCCTATCTCACCCCTATCAAGCACCCTTAGGAGTTCGCCCTCTGCGGAAATCGTCAGTATCTTGCCCCGTTGTATCCTATTTAGCTCTTGACCTGTTGAGACGAGAACTTCTTGTTTGTGGTCATTGTTTATGTCATACATCTTGGCGTTCAAAATATGGTTGTTTATGCCATAGATCCAATCCCTGCTCCCATTGGAACTGAATGCCTGGACCGTGTTGACCTTGTTAGTGTATTTTGTGTTGGCAAGACCTGAAGTCACCACCACTACCTCACCCATGCCATCAGAATCAATGTCTTCTATCCATACATCATCCATCATGGCAATTTCATCAATGGCGGGCATGAGATTTTGTCGCCACAGGATCGACAGGACATCTGTCTGCTGAGCTGTTGAGGTGGTCATAAGTGCAAAAATCAAAATCAATATGGCAGACGCTCTCATACTAATTCATTTGTGGAAACACAATTAAATAAAACGAGTTGCTTTTGTTCGGAATACACCGAAAAAACCAGAGAAAAAGACTTGAAACCACCATTTTTTGTGTCTTCACGGCTATTTAACCATTTCATTCCCAGAATTATATAATGGCTAGGGAAAGGACACCCTCCAAAAGGGATACAGCCGATCTATCTATGAAAATTCCTGAAAAAGCAGTCAGGCTAGACCCGGCTGAAAACCAGAGGTTCTCACTCCCTGCTGATCCCCAGCTTAAAGCAACCGATCGAAGACAACTCGATACAGAGCTTGACACCATTGGACCCATGTCACTTGCCTTGCATAAGGGCCAAATGAACCTGTCACATGGCCATTCAGAACCAAAGAACAAATCAAAGGGCCTCACATCAAGGGAAGCCAATATGAAGGAGTCAGATACTCCTGGTAATCCTGCAGAACGCAATAGTCCTCGGTATGGTGAGAATCTGGGCACTTCTGTTCAAAGGGGGCACAATGCGACATTTGAGGCTTCTGATTCGCTGATCACAGGGGACCTCGAACATGCCAATGACTTAATCGAGGAGGCGAGGGCTGCAGGCGGGAAAACTCCGACCGCAGACTCTCAACAGATGTTCAGTCTCTATGAGGCGACACAGGGTGCACGAGCCGATGACCTTGTGAAAGAAGTAAAATCTTTGGGATCAGGGTCTAAGGTCATCGAAGGCATCGTTGGCAGCAAGATCTCTGCAGCCAGCAATAGAGCGTATCATGGGGATCCAGATGGAGCGCAAGCCGCGCTTGAGAGTGCAGAGGCCAGTATCTTGTCATCTGAAGAAAAAAAGAAACACACGGTTGAGGGCCTGACAGGCAGGGCTGTCTCAGAATCCCAAGCTGGTCAGATGGTCTCTGAATCTGCGGATGCTCAGACAGGTCAAATATCACTTGCAGGGGCAGGCAAGGAGCAGGTTAAGGCTGCGAAAGCTGAAAGCACAGGTACAAAACCAGACGATGCCAAAGAGCGCAGGCTTGACGAACTGAAGCAGATCTTGACATTTGGCCCAAAAAGCAAGGTTACAGATACTGCAGGTCATATTGAGGAGCTTTTAACCGGAGAAAGGCCAAATAAGAAAAAGGCCGCATGATGGAGCAGTCCCAAAAATTCAGGATCGTGGGTGTTGGAGGTTCCGGCTGCTATGCTGTCTCACGCATGAGCGAAGAGGCAGAAGGCGATTATATAGCTATGAACACAGATGCTGCGTCTCTTCTTTCTACCACGGTCAAAAATAAGGTCCTTCTGGGAAAGACAGTTACTCGTGGAAGGAGCACCGGAAATGACATGGCTTTGGGTGAGCAGGCGGCGCAAAGCTCAGTAGACCAGATACGGGATGTCTTGCGTGGTGCGGAAGTCACATTCATAATAGCAAGCGTCGGTGGAGGTACAGGTGCTGGGGCAGCACCCATTGTCGCACAAGTAGCTCGCTCTTTAGGATCATTTGTCATATCATTTGTCACGCTTCCATTTTCTGTGGAGGGAAAGATATGCAGGTTCAATGCTGAAGAATCGCTGAAGGGGATCCGTCCTTTCTCAGACCTTGTTATCGCATTGCAAAATGATAGGTTCATCCACACAGTTCATGAAAAAACAATGGGTGATGCATTGAAGGAAGCTAATCATATGGTGCTTGAGGCCGTCCAAGGGGTCGTTAGATTGATAGGGTCTGCAGGTCTTTCAGACCTTCGACCTGTGCTCACAGGATACGCATCCATTGCTCATGGCAAGGGGGATAGTATGGAAGAGGCGACTATCCGCGCACTTGATTCCCCTCTGCTATATGGGGACATCACTCAGGCTCTTGGAGTGCTTCTTAGCTTCAGGGTGGATAATGGCTCGGACGAGGACATATCAGAATGTATGCGGCGGGTCAATATTAGAACAAATCCATCAACTCGAATTATCTGGACCAAGGAAACAGTGCGGATGGAAGGCGTAGAGCTTGTTGCATTGTTCACTGGCATTGGTAATCCATATATGAGTGGATGAGGCCAAATCTTTAAGATTTATAATGTCATGTCAATATGAGTCTATGGCCATCGGCAATACTGAATTGGCATTGGCGCTATTCATAGGTCTTCTCCTTTTCGGGTCAAAAAAACTACCCGAGCTTGCAAGATCACTTGGAACGTCAATAAACGAGTTCAAGGCGACTCAACAAAAGTGAAATTCACCCTCGCAGCCCACCTTGAGGAGCTCAGAAGAAGGGTCATCGGTACAATCGTGCCCTTCTTTGTTTTATCCTTTGTGTCTTATCCCCTAGCCCCCCAGGTCTTGTCAAAAGTCAAGGCAGATCTTTTTCCAAACATCGATCTGATCATCACAGGGCCCGCTGAAGCTGTCATGACCTACCTCTGGACATCTGCCCTGATCGCAGCTACTCTAACATTCCCTCTGGCCTGCTATCATGTATGGGCATTCATGGCTCCGGGGCTTGTAAGAGATGAGCGTTCCTTAATACTCCGCATTGTCGGACCCTCGTTCGCACTTCTCCTTTTGGGGATGTCATTTGCCTATCTTGTCCTTTTACCCATCGCTATCAAGTATCTCATCCAGGCCGCTAGACCTCTTGCTATCCCACTTCTTTCGATGCAAGAGACATATACATTTGTCCTTTCTACCGTATTTGCATGCGGGCTGATGTTTCAGATCCCGCTTATTAGCTGGGGCCTTTCAAGGCTTGGCGTTGTGGATGCAAAAAGTCTGGCATATTATCGCCGACATGTTGTCGTACTTTGCCTTTTAGTTGCAGCTGTGGTGACAGATCCATCTCCTGTTACACAGGTGCTTTTGGCAGCACCTATGATGGTCCTTTATGAATTGGGAATAATCTTTGCAGCAAGAGGTGGAAGATGATAGGAACATTCGAGCTTATTGTCGCGGGTCTTGTGGCGCTCATTCTATTTGGTCCTGACCGGCTGCCTGAGCTGGCAAAACAGGCAGGCTCAGCGATAAGAACGATCAGGGACGAGCTTGAGCGCGCTGACCTGTCAGGGTAATCACTTGAATCCGTCTTGGTGGAATTCCTGTGCCTGGTATGTCAGGACTTCTGTGCCTTGAAGCTTCCAGCAGTCCTGCCTATTGCCACCCTTTGTGCAAAGCCGGTTGAGGAACTCCTCTTTATCCGGCAGCTGGTCCCAGACTACTGGCAGATATGTGGACTGCTTATAACCACTTTTGATTATGACTCCATCAATGCCTGGGATGAGTTTTTCCAAAAGCTCATCTGGGCTTTCATATGGTAATGGCCTGGGTTCTGATAATACAGATATCTCGATCCTGATTTGTGTGATCTCATCCTCTTTCACAGGGCTGAACCTTGAGTCATGCAATGCGGCGTTCAATGTATTGTCTATGACACATCGGTAAAGCTTCATCCTGGCGCTCAAGTGGCCGATACAGCCCCTTAATCCACCTCTTTTGTTCAGGGTGACAAAGCAGGCCTTTTCCTCCAATAGTTTTGGAGGAAGGGCAGACTCGTCGACATCTACGGCCTTGCCCGAAAAGTGAGACTCCAATGTTCTCTGGCTAAGATCTAAAAGAGCCTGTTGCTCTTTGGGGTCAAGGCCGTCATAAAATCCAATAGATGTGTATCCGACGACTGATTTCTTGTCGCCTGCTGTATCTCCTGAGTTCCGCAAGTCAAAGACCCTCGTCCTCCACCCCATCTTTTTTGCGATGTGCATGAGGGTTAGTATGGGGATCTTCCCGCATGCGTCACCATCTCTTTTCATCTTATCGATGTCAATTGAGGCGATAGCATCAACAGTTATCTTATCTGCCTTTTTACATTCTTCATATGCCTTGTAATGACTCAGGTCAGAGGATGCGATTATCAATGTGTCAGCATCGATGTATGGGAAAAGCGCATCCGCAAGCACCTTTGGATCCACATCCCCGACCACAATTGGTATGACATCAAAGGGTGGCAAGACCCTTTGCAGGAATGGGAGCTGGACCTCTAAGCTGTGTTCTTGCGCGTGGGCTTTCGGTTCATCGATGAAGATGTCATCTGCGAGCATGATCTTTGCCTTTTTCGACACCCGAATGTCTCCGAGAGGGGTCCTCACAAACTCGACATCAGCGATCGATGCCTTGTTCAGGTAATGCTTATGGCTTGGGGCAAGGACGATCACAGTCTCATACCTGCTCATCTGTATCTGTCGGTATCCCCTTGCTGCTGTGAGGCCGGAATACACATAGCCTGCATGGGGGCTTACGATGCCGCGAATGCCGTAGACATCGGTTACCACCTGCGCATCAGACAGAAAGCCATCTATCTGATCCCTGAGCTTGGATGGGTCTTTGGGATAGAAACTTCCCGCGACCACCGGATCCATGTAAGTGTGGTTTCCCCCGTCATCTGGGGATGATATCGTTCTGTATATCACCGGCTCTTCATCTCCTGGTGCGATGGTCTTTATGATGATGAATGCGGCGATGAGTATGAAGATGCCGACCACGATGGACTCACTAATGTTCAGATTCATTCCCACACACCATTAAGTAATGTTCATGTGGAGGTTTATTAAGTCTACCTCCCTTGGCATAACTGGTTCGTGTTCTCGGAGGCTAAAATGCCAAAAAAACCGAGAAACAAAGATTGGAGACAGGAAATTAACAAGGACTCCACCCAGCTGGAGTCAGAACGAAAAAAGTGGAAGACCCTCGAGGATCTGCAGGAGCTGGCTGGGAAGCATGGGGGAAAATGCTTGTCGAAGACTTATGTCAACGCCCGAACCAAGCTAATGTGGGAATGCAAGGAAGGCCACATGTGGGAGACTACATCTGATTGCATCCAAAGTGGTCGATGGTGTCGAAAATGCTTTAACAAGCGAAGAACAGGGAATCTAGGGCGTTAATTTGCCCCTATAATCGCACAGCTTACTTGTTGTGGAGTTCTAGATGCTTGTTGGTGGATAGGGGTTGTAGAGCGGTATCCGTGGTGTTTTTTGCCTATATCTGGGGTGTTTTTTATGGACTTATTTAGGTATAATATACAGGTGGTTTGGTTTGGCTATTGATGAGGGTTTTATAAAATCCCTAATGAAAGAAAAGAAACAAAAAACATATCAAAAATATCAAGTAGCCAAAAAAGATCTGGTAGAAATACAGAAAGATGAACTAAGACTTAGAGAGCTAAAAGACTCTGACAATAAGATACAGAAGGAATGGGAAAAGCTAAAGAAGAAAGAGGAAATACTTAAGGCCAAAGTAAAAAAGCTAGGGGGTTTATTAGACAGGGTTAACAAGATATGGGGTGATACATCCCTACCCACTAGGGCAGAAATAACAGGTCTATTATTTGGGATACCCAAACCAATGGTTTACTTGAGTCTGATTTGCATAAATTTACTAACCGTACTCGGCATATTGATAGCGATAATTGTGATACTTTCCCTTATAATATCACAGATAAAAGAGTCAAATATAGTTGAATCCAGCCAAACATCCACACAATTAACAACCACGCATACAGTCCCTACAACAACATTACCTGTCGTTACCACCTCATCATCAACAATTTCTTCAATCACAACATCCACAACTTCAACACAAAGGCAGACGACGACCACAAGATACAGACCGCTGACCACAACTAAGGCATCAACTCTAACAGATATCACAATGTGTGAAACAGACATCGACTGCGGAAGGACAAGGGTAGAGCTTGAGTGCAGGGACAATGAAGCACATAAGGTGACCCTAACCAACACCTGTATCTCGCCAGGAACCCTGGCATCCGTATGCGAGACGACAAGCCGAGATGACTTGATAGATGTGTGCGAGGCCTCAGAGCAGTGCTATGTCAGAGGAGATGTGATTAGGTGCCAGAAGAGATCAACTAAAAATAATCTCAATAGAAACTTATGTTTAGATTCAGATACTGGCCTAGATACCGATATCAAAGGATATGTCGAATATGGGGGAGATAGATATTGGGATATGTGTGATGGAAATGCTATAAAGGAACAATTCTGTGACCATAATTTACCTAAATCATTAAGGATAATATGTTCCAGAGGTTGTGAGGATGGTAAGTGTATAACCCTTGTAAGCCCATCAAGTATTACTTCTACGTAATATCCCTGTTTTTATCCCTTTATCCAGATGGTTCCATCTATGGAAGAGAGTATACCCCTTACCCCTGCGATGCAACGAGTCATCTAAGAGGCCCTGGAGGCTGGGTACCAATGGACTTGGCGTGAGAAAGTACAAGTACTGAAGAATATGGTGGAAAAACCATTGAAATCAGGGTAATTATTTCTCCTTTTCTATTGGTATAGAGTTTAAATGCATTTCAATAAAGTCCTTATCTTCAAGGTTAGAATTGTCGATATAATTAAATCCAAGTTCTTCATATTTTGATTTTTCTTTCTTATGTACCATATGAACAATTGTTTTTTTCCCGTGATAGTTGTTCACATTTAAGATTATGCTCCAGAGTGTCGTTATTATCTCTTGATTGTCCTTAAAAGGCGGTACTGTGCTTAGAACCTCAATAATCAGTTCCTTATCCCCTTCTCTGAAGGCCAATGCACCCTTAACACCTTTCTTTGGATCATCAATTATAAATGTCTTCAGGGGGTAATGTGTGTCTGAGCATGAGGGCCTTAGTAATGTAAGTACATTAAGCTCCTTTTTGTACTTAATGAACCATTTTGTTGCCACTTCGGGAGATAGTTTGGAGATTATTCCTCCAGTATATACTCTTCCTGGCACGGGATTCCATGGTAGAAGTATCTGATCCTCAATTTTCCTTTCAATCGAATAAAAGTTCGGTATTACACATGAATTATTGCACATGACAAGAACTGCACTTGAAAAGGTTTTTGGATCACTGTGGGCGATATGATATAATGCTCGTTTTAGTGTGGTTCCTGTAAAAGTAGTGTCGTCAACTAACAACACTTCCTTCCCTTTAATGTCAAGACTTCCACACCCAATTGAGTATTCAAGAAACTTAATTTCTCCATATTTTCCAATATCCTGTAGATGCTTTTTTAGGATGGATGCGAAGTCACTACCTCCATCCTTCACACCTATTATCACTTCTGGATGGAAAACTTCAACTATATCTTTGGCCAGACCTTTGGCTAAATGTTCTATGGTCTCATCTGATAGAAAAATAGTGTTTCCTTCCATTGTTGAATCAGGTATTTTACTAGGGGGATGTCATTGGTCTATCCAAACAAAGTATTGACCTTACCTCTGCACCTCCCAATTCCTTACTATAACACCTGACACAATTCTCCTTTGGGTATACTCCTTCTAATGCTTCTTCAATTTTACGCCCGCATGTGGAACACATAACCATTGACTCACCTATGTTTACAACTAGGTCACCGTGACTTATAAGGGGAATTTATCCCAAATTTCCAATATTTAGATGGCCAACTCATTTTTCCTTTGGTTTCAAGATTATACTCCCTTTCGTCCCTGCTCTCAAATCAGTATGTATATGTAAAGGATTCTTGAGGAGTGTATATATAAACGTCCAGAAAGACCTTACCGATTCTCACCATAAAGGGTAATGTCTGGAGGTTTTACCCCTTGATCTTGAGGTTCTATTGGTTACTGACTACCTTCTGAATACGCAAATCGGTAATTAAATGGGATTATCCCTATCATGTATCGTGGCTAGGATGATACCACCTGAGGCTTTTCCATACATCTTCTTGGCTATAGTCGTTGGTCTCTATCTGGGCATCGACCCCGCCCGCCCCATAGCCACTGGAGCATATGGTGTCCCTGGCAGGGGTGTGGAGTCTATCAACATGGTCGGGCAGAGCATTTCGTGGGAGCCTGTGATAGGGGTGTTAGTGATCATGGGGATTATGGGTTTGAGGATGCGGAAATAGACTCAAAATACTGGAAAAAATAACCTTATTCTGTTGATACAGGCTGGGATAAGGCTTTTAATGACATATTCCTATATAATCTAGGACCTGAACATGGTGTAGTGGATTCATTCCCATACACCCGCTATCGGTTCACCGCAAAAACGACAGTTCCCTTTGTCGATATTGTTTTCGGTAACTAAATAACCCCTCCTTTTTACGACTGACCTGCCGCAATCCGGGCATATGGTATCCTCCATTTTGAGCTGGGGCGCATTGCCTACATAGACATGGTTCAAGCCTGCGTCCATTGCGATCTTTTGCGCATCAACAAGGATCTTAATGGGTGTTGGGGCGAGCTTTTGGAGCTTGTATCTCGGGGTGAATCTGGAGAAGTGGAGCGGATAGTCTGGACCAATATTCTTTTTCAGCCACTTGCACATGTCTGCAATCATAGAAAGATCATCGGTCCATGTCGGGACGACAAGATTGGTGATCTCAAGCCAGACGCCTTCAGCGACAAGGGTCTTGAGAGTGTTAAGGACAGGATCCAGTCTTGCGCCAATTAGCTCACTGTAAATATCATCATTGAATGACTTCAGGTCGACATTGGCACCGTCGATCACTTTTGATATTCTCCTCAGGGGCTCCTCATTTATGTAGCCTGCGGTGACAAGAACATTCTTGATGCCTCTATCCCGCGCTAGTTTGGAGGTCTCATAGGCATATTCATAGAATACTATCGGTTCTGAGTATGTGTATGCGATAGTTGCAGAACCCGATCCTATAGCCTTCTCAACGACCTTTTCGGGTGGCATATCAGCATTCTTGGTCTTTTCCGGTGGGAACTGGCTTATCTGCCAGTTCTGGCAGTTGAGGCATCTGAGATTGCATCCTGCTGTGGCGATGGAGTATGCCTTTGTGCCTGGTAAAAAATGGAATAGCGGCTTCTTCTCGATGGGATCGACATGGATCGCGCAAGGATTTCCAAAGACCCGGGAAACAAGTGTCCCCTTGACATTCTCCCTTACCTGGCACTTGCCTCTTTCTCCTTCATTCAATACGCAATCATGAGGGCAAAGCAGGCATTCGACCCTGTCGCCCAGTTGATCATAGTCCATGGCCTTGATAGAGTATTCATCAAGGTCAAGGGAGGCCTGAGTAAGATCCTTACGATCCCCTGTCAGAAATCCTGGTCCCATCAAATACGCTCCTGCTCCAACTGCACCGATGACTGCGCAGCCTCCCAAAAATTGCCTTCTGGTTAGCTCTATGGAACCCGTATTCGATGGCATCATAAGCATATGCCTTTGCCCATAAAAGGCTTATTGCAGCCGGAGCCTCAGATATGACATGCAAGCAATGGCTGCTGCAATCGCCAGCGTTTGGGGCATCCCTAAATATGGGATCAAAAAGGCTGCAGATATGGACGAGCCTACGAAACCTCCGAAAAGGTCATTCCCGTATAGGCTCGCAACGGTTCCCTTTTTACCCCGTTGATCATGTGCCGCATGGGCGAAGGCCATGCCCACTATGTATCCTGTGATGATACAAAGGATTGGGAAACCAAGGTGCTCAGATAACAATCGGAAGATGGGGCTTCCGCTCATTTTGGGCGCCAAAGGCAGGAACACAGAAAGCGAAAGGGAATATGCTGCAAAGAGCACCATGTCCTTTCTCAGTCCTGAGCGCCCATCGCCCCATGAAGCCTTTTTTGCCCCAAATGCAAGTCCAGCCATAAAGGATGCGGTGAGGATGCCTATGAAATGATAGATATGTCCATGGAATGCCTGGAAAGCGAGCAAAAGAGATGTCTGGCAGATGGTTCCCATCACTCCTGATGAGAATACCGCAGACTTTGTGGGGCTTTGAAGAAGGCCCCCACACAAAGCTGTCAAGGTCAAGATCATGGCGACCCACCCAAGGTCTATATCCTCTCCAAATGACCTCATCCACACTCTCAGCTGGGAAAGGTATGCAACGGGCCTTAGATCGGTGTTCACCGAACCATTTGTGAGGGAGCCTGCAAGCATCTTCCTCCTTGTATCCTCCATAATGTCACGGATGTGGGCATCGCTTATGAATTCTCCGATTAGACCCCTCTTCTTGGAAAGCCCGACAATGTCATGGTCAAGCTCTCCTTTCGATGCTAAAAACAATGTTTTGGATGCCGGGATAGCGAGTATGGATGGAAATGAATCTTGCAATGTCCTATGGATGTCTGCATTGACAGCTGACATCTCCCGCCCCAGATAGTTTTCCTGCGAACCGACGCCAATGGCCAGGATCCCCCTGTCTTTGAGCGCCTTATCGGCTCCCCTGAAGAACTCCCTTGTATAATATGAATTCGCGACTGCGTCATCGGGATCGCCGACGTCGACTATGATGATATCATATTTGTCGGTCACTCCCATGACATATGTCCTAGCATCTGCATGGATGATATTGGCTTGGCCTTTTGGGGAAAGCTGTGGCATGTGCTGAGTCAAAGCCAAAGTCAATGCCGGATCCTTGAGGACCATGTCGACAGAGGCTGCGCCATTGCGCCTGAGCGAGTCTGTGATGTCCACATCAAAGGAACCGATAACGAGGATGTCAGGATCTTTTCCAGTTTGCATGAGGGGCAAGAGGGCGGCTTGCTGCCCCCAAACAGGGTCACCATGAGATACAGCCGACTTGCCATTGAAGAAGACGGACTTCCCGCCTTCGCTAGCCCCTACGAAAACCTCTCCATACTTGCTCTTTATAACATCTACATGGCTGTATCCCGGATAGGCAAGGCTTGATGACAATTCCATGGGGCCTGCGACATTGAATGCCACTATCAAAGCCACACATGACAATGTCCACACGGAGATCTTGCCCTCGCATACCATGGCTGCTGAAAGCATCGAAACAGCTCCCAGAACTGCTGCCTGAAAATTGTCTAATACTCCTGCAAAAAGGAGTGTGAAAAGGGCGCCGCCCGCCACATCACCTATGGAGTCCATGTAGTATCCCTTGATCATACTGCCACTAGAGCTCTCATAGGATCTCAAAAGGAGGTTCAGCTGAACCCCGTACATTCCAGCGAATGGCAGGCATGCGATGGCTATGGACACGAGGATATCAGATAGTCCTGGTTGGACCCCCCCTGAATCCATAAAATATGGCAGAGACCTGGCGATGAAGACGGATGGGCCGGCCATAGCGGCGCCTATGAGGAGGGCAATAGTGAGATTTCGTTTTTTTGCCTCGATATGTTCTGCTGCAATGCATCCAATTCCTGTAGCAGCCATCCAACCCCCAAGGATCAGGCCCATGGAAAGTTCATTTGTGGAAAGGCTTGAAAATAGCTGCCTTATAACGACTATCTGGGTGAGGCTCGATGCGAAACCCATAAGTAATGCGATCCGAGCTTTACCATCCATCTTTGCACTTATATCTGACCCTATCAATAATATTCAACATGTTCCCAAGCCTTTTGGAAGTTATTTGGGTGATACTTCCTGCATGGATGGCCAATACTGCGGCTATCGATGTAAAGGGTCTTCCATTGCTAAAAAATTGGAATACACCCATCGATTTTGGGCGGAAGTTTCGTGGCAATCGACTTTTCGGAGACGGAAAGACCTGGAGGGGGTTTCTTGCAGGCATCGTTGCCGCGACCTTCACAGCGCTATTGCAGAGCTGGTATTCGCCTTCGGGCCTCATATACATGACCCCTAAGATCGGGCTCTTTTTGGGAATTGGGGCAGTGACAGGGGACCTGGTGGAAAGTTTTATAAAGCGAAGATCAGGCCTTGATAGGGGGCATCCACTCTTCTTATTGGATCATCTGGATTACATATTCGGGGCATTTTTGTTCGGCTGGATAGTACTGCCTTATAATACGATAGGTCTAGACTACCTCTTAATAGCATGTATTCTAACTGTTCCTATACATTTCATGGCAAATATCTTCGCATGGAAGGTAGGCCTTAAAAAGAATCCCTGGTGATGGACCCTGAAGTTATTGTCATAGGCTCGGGGGTTTCTGGCCTCCTGTCCGCTCTTGCTCTCTCAAAGGAGGGAAAGCATATTCTGATCATTGAAAAGGATGATTATGTCGGTGGCAATCTCCGAACATACACTATCGATGGCTGGACTGTTGACACCGGTGTGCATGCGATAACCCATGTTGACGATGGCCCCCTCACAAAACTGATGGCAGATTACTTTGATGTGATCCCCAAGTTCGTCCCTTATGGTGGATATCATGTGCGGACAAAGGACAAGCTCACAGTGTTCCCTTGGACAATGCAGGGTTGGCTCAATTTCGATGTTCTGCCAAAAAAAGACAGGCTGATACTCGCACAAACTTTGGGTTCATCTGTGGCGATGAAGGTCTTTGGATATCTGGAGAGCGATCAGAGCATATATGACTTTCTCAAGCATAATGACCTCACAGAAAGGACATGGAAGTTCATCAATACGCTGAGTTTTTTCATGAGTGGAAAATCGATGAAAGAGACACCCATCTGGAGGCTTATGAAGGGTGCCAGATATTCGGAGGAGAACGAGGCGCAATACTTGTCTCAGAAGATACTGGGCTCGCTTACTAGCTTTTCCAAGTTGCTATCATACGATGGCTCATATCATCAGGCTTATCCCAAAGGAGGGGTTGGAATAATCACAGACTCGATAATACGCTCATTTCCCCCTGGCATGGTCGAAATTCGGACCGGTGAAAAAGTGGATGCCATCCTGGGCAAGGACAAGGTGGAAGGGGTGAAGACATCAAAGGGAACTTATGATTGTGACATTGTGGTATACTCAGGTTTCATGAAAGACCTACCGAATATCGTGGAAGGCATGGATGAGGATTATTCCGAAGGTCTCACATCCCTCAAACAGACCGAGACGCTGACCATCTGGCTAGGCCTCGATGAGAAGCTACCTCAATTCAAATATCACGGGACAGAGATATGGTTCGGATTCGACGGCGGCAAGCATTACTGGGCTATGCCCACATCGAACTACAATCCGGCATTCGCCCCCCCCGGCAAACAGCTTGTTGGCTTTTCTGCAATCTTGGAAGGAGATCAGAAAACAGAGGAAAAAGCCCTCATGAAGGCCATAGTCGAGGCGATACCAGGTATTGAGGATCATATTGTGTTCAAGCATATTCAAAAGACCATCCCTGAAAAGGCAGCGATAACCACAGGTTCCAAGTTCCCAAAAGTCAAGTCCCCAAAAGAGGGACTGTATCTTGTCGGAACAGACACAGACACACGCAGTATGGGGGTCACACGGGCAGCATTCTCTGTTTTGGAACTTTTGGCTGAATTGGCTCCCAAGGAAAAGACCTGATATTCTGATCCATGTCTTCTTATGCCAGATCCCTAAGGCTCGAGTGGTCGAAGCTCCTGGAACATAGTTCGCCATCCAAAAGGGCTCCAGTGGCCTTCACATTCTTTCTTATCTGTATCTTGAATAGGTAGAGTGACACGAATGTCGTTATGAATGCAATGCCCACGATTATGGAGAAAAGCCCTTCTGTTATCAGTCCCTGATTGAGTGCGACCATAGCGATGATGAGCTCTATTCCTCCTCTGTCATTCATCCCAAGGCCTATGGTGTGGATCGACCTTTTACAAAGCCCAGTGAGCTTGCCTGCTATCCACACACCTCCGTATTTGCCGAGCGCACCCACAAAAAGCAGGGCGATGGCTAATGGAAGCTGCCCCCATATAGCTGAAATGTCGAACATGAAACCTATTGAGATAAAAAAGAAGGGTATGATCAGGCCGAAGGTGACTGATGTCAAGTCGTCCACTATCTCCTTTCCCATCTTTTGCCTTGCGACCGTCATGTTGATTATGACTCCTGCGATGAAAGCACCCACCATCGAGGAGAGCTCGAATACCTGGCTGAGAATGGTTATTGTGAGGCCGAAGATGATGGATAGCGTGAAAATGCCATTCTTGGATTTCTCTTTCCATATATATGAGGCAAGGCGGGGATAGACCCAAAAACCTATGACATATGCTGCGACAAAGAATGTCAGGTACTCCAGGTAGAGCTTTGAAAAGACAGCGACCGTCGCCCATGAGATGATGTCTCCTCCAGTACCCACCAATGCCAAAAGCACTGTGAGTGCGAACACCCCCAGGAGATCGTCTATCATCCCAGCACCTACGACTATGGCTCCATCATCGGTCTGCAAAAGTCCGTACTCCATCAGTATCTCAACAGCTATCGCCGCTGCAGTTACTGAAAGGCAAAGTGCCATGACAAAGGAAACGATCATTGAATAGCCCAGAGCTGCCATGATGCAGAAACCCAGGGTCAAAGGAGTGAAGAATGAGAGCAGACCCACAGCTAATGCTGATGTGGATGTCTTTCTCAGACGTACAAGGTCCAGCTCAAGGCCAGCAAGTAAAAGGAAGAAAACGATGCCGATCCCTGATAAGAATTCAAGGAGTGATTCAAATCCTTCAGGGACTATCAGATCTCTTACTGGAGGGATCCCCAAGATGATGCCTGCGCATATGTAGCCTAGGACCCTGGGATATCTGATGGAGTTGAAAAGCTCAGACAAGAGGAAGGATGCCATCAGGCATCCTGTGAATCCGACAAGGAGCGGATCTAGCCCATTCATATAAGACTATTTTGTACGATGTTGATAATAAGCAAGGGCTTTCAAATGATGGTTATATCCCTTGGGGAAAGTAACCCGGAAGAAAGTCACAAAAAGAAAGATGGTAATTGAAAAACGCGTTTTTCACTCCTAGTTTATGGCCATTTTAACTCTTTTTTGTTGCATTGGAGGAAGACTCACACTTCCATCCGAATTAGAGCAGGGGTGAATGCTCTAATCTATTGTCCCCTGCTCTAATAGGATACATACTCCACCCTTCCGGGTGGAGTATTGTGTGCCCCGTAGATCATTGGGCGAGGAGGTTAGAGTCCTCTCTGCGCTTATCCACTAGGTGCAGAAGTTGATGGGCAGGGTGTCCC
>SDBU01002796.1_pt1 | contig 22717 bp, 21 predicted proteins | sample 2277071 | NCBI WGS metagenome assembly SDBU01 (sample SAMN10397929, study PRJNA504765) | marine sediment metagenome | isolation source: marine sediment core GS08_GC12, 126 cmbsf | place: Arctic Ocean: Gakkel Ridge, Loki's castle | collected 2008 | reverse complement strand
CGGCTGCCACCGAGATTCGGTCCTGAGCCACAAGACAGAGGGAAGCGCAAGGAAGCACAAGGATGACGTATCGCTAGCATCCCACAAGGCCACAGGCTCTGTTTATTCTGCACTGAAAGCGAGCGACGCCTTGTTTTCAGTGAAATGGGCGACCCACGCCAAAGCGCGTTTGCACTCAAGCGTGGGTCGGTGTATGCTAGGTCTGCTCAAGTGCTTGCTTCACTTGGGCCGTGCTCCGAGGTGCGGCAACACTGTCGGAGCTTCTTTCTTCTTCGGGCATTATACCACACGGAAGGATTCGGGAGCAAGGTGGGGACGGCCCCAGCGTCGCGCTGTCGTTGGTACCGTTGACGCTGCAACGGTACTTGGCGTTGGCGGGAGAGCACCCGGAACGGGCCCACGAGGTGCACTCACCGGTGGACAAGCTAGTGGGTGCGTGACCAGCAGCGCCGAACCACCCGGTGTGGTTGTGCTCCTCGTGCAAACGTTCTAGAATCTCGACCTGAGAGAGTCGTTGCGCCGGGCACGGCTGTCGACCGATGTCCTTTTGTTGGTGAGGATGGACTCAGGCAAAGAGAAGGCGAGGCCTTTACGCCTCGTGATGTCATGCTCTGCCGTGCAAGATATGAGCTAGGAGATGAAAAAGGGCATGCGACAGGCCAAAACCGCTATAGACAACTGAGCCGCTATGACCAAGCGAAAGCGGCTGATCAGATCGGCCTCACCGAGCCCCTTTCCGATAGTAGGTCTCCATGGCAATGGCGAATACAACCCGGGCCAGACCAAGGGGGAATAGCCCAGATCTGTCTATGGCACTGAGGGCCCAGCGGTTCGCTGCAACTAGACCAAAGGTGGTCACGAGCAATCCGCCTGAAACCAGGAAAGCTTCGGAACACTGGTGTTTCGTCCACAAAACGGAACGATCGTCTGACCTTGCTAAATGGTAAACAGCATAACCTGGGCAACCGCCAGGAAACCAACCTGCGCTCCCATGACCACGGCGAAGCGTTTCAGCAACCTGTTCAGGCTCAAGGCGGCCACTCCCCGATACCAATCTTCACACAGGAGAACGAGAACCAGCCAGATGATCGCCAGGATGAGGAGGCCGAACTTGTCCACTGCCGCGAGGGTCCAGGGATTCATTCGCAGGGCAAAGTGAACCTCAACCAACACCCTTCTGGCGACCAGCAGGTCCAACAACCCCAGAGCTCCGGTGATGAACCACAACACGTAGCATAAGACAACGCGAATAAGTCCGGTTACCATCCCCTCCGAAGGTTCATGCATCAACTGAGAACCCCTGTCAATGTGAGCTCGAGGGCGCGGTGGCAACTCACATAGTGGCCGCTGCTGATTTCCTCTAATTGAGGCTCCTCCGCCCGGCACACCTCCTGTGCATACAGGCATCGGGGATGGAAGTAGCAGCCTGGGGGAGGATTGGATGGGTCAGCCACTTCCCCGGCTAGCACAATGCGTCTAGAATGCGCCCGGGGGTCGGGCTTGGGCACCGCTGACATCAATGCCTCGGTGTAGGGATGTTTGGGGTTCATGAACAGTTCCTCTGTCTGCGCGACCTCCACCAACTTCCCCACGTACATCACCGCCACCCGATCGCTGATGTGCCCGATGACACTCAGGTTGTGGGCGATGAAAAGATAGGTGAGACCGATCTCTGCCTGCAAGTCCCGCATCAGGTTCAGAATCTGCGCCTGGACAGAGACATCGAGAGCCGAGACTGGCTCGTCGGCGACAATGAAGCAGGGATTCAGCACCAGAGCACGAGCGATGCCTATGCGCTGTCGCTGCCCCCCGCTGAAGGCGTGGGGATAGCGCCTCATATACTCCGGGCGCAGCCCAACCACTCGTAGCAGCTCCGCCACCTTGTGTTCAAGCTCTTTGCCCTTAGCTATCGTGTTGACCAGCAATGGCTCACCCACGATCTGCAGTAAGGTCATACGGGGGTTCAGGGAGGAGTAAGGATCCTGGAAGATCATCTGCATGTTCTGTCTGGTCTGCTTGAGCTGATGCTTGTCCAGATCTGACATCCTCACCCAACCAGTGTCCGGATCCTTGAACCCGACCTCACCGCCGGTGGGCTCAAGGGCTCGCAGGATCACCCGGCCGGTGGTGGTCTTTCCACAACCGCTTTCACCTACCAGACCTAGTGTCTCCCCCTGCTTGATATAGAAACTTATCCCATCCACAGCCTTGACCTGGCCCACGGTTCTTCTGAGAAAACCCCGCTGGATGGGGAAGTGTTTCTTCAGGTTGTTGACCTCTAGCAGTAGTTCATTCTGACTGAGTTGGCCTGGCATTCCTCTCCATCCTTGATCTTCTGTCCTTTGACACACCATTGCTCCTCACGTTTGTCAACTTTAGCTATGGGTGTCACCTGTTCCTGATCGGGTGCAGCAAGAAACCTCTTCAGACTCTCTGCAACCCCTCCCTGGGGCGAGTATTCCAGCCACATGAATCCCTCGTATCCTGTCTGGTCAGTCGTCTTGAACACAGCGTGGTCGTTGGTTTCCTGAGATTCATCCATGTCGTGTCGCCCCGGCACACCTGCGGCGTGGAAATGACCCATGTGCTCGATATTCTCCGAGATCGTTGCGAGCAGGTTGCCTTCCATGATCTGGATATGGTAGCCGTCATGGAGGAGCTGCGCTCTTGGTGAGCCCACACGCCGCACAATGTCAAGGATGATGGCCGTAGAGTCGTTGAAATAGCCAGCGTGTGCTCGTGAAAGTAAGGTTTGATCTCACTATCTCGAGGTCTCCAATCGACCCCTCAGTGATTCATCTTCTGATCGAGCCCAATCTATTCCGCCTCGCTCTCCCTTGGGACCGACCGACAGCACTTTGGAATACCTGGCCGTCAGCCAGGGCGGAGAGGCGGCAGTGGGCGTCCCCAGGACAACTTGGATGTTGTGCTGAGCCAGGATGCTAGTCGCCCGATCGAGCCAGTCCAAGACAAAGGGCCCTTCCTGGGGGTCAGCGGGCTCCAGGCGCACAATACTAAAGCCCGCCTCCGCCATCAATCTGGCATCCTCGGGCCAATGTTCGGGATAGTAATCAATCCCACAGCACACAGCTATCTTGCCTTTCCTTAGCCATACAGAGGACACGTGACTGTATGCCCTGGCCCTACGTGGGAAACTCCCGGTTCCACCTGGTCGCAGAGGTCGGGCATGAAATCCGGGCATCGAGGATGGAAGAGACACCCCTTGAGGGCCGTGTAGGGATCAGGCACCATCCCCTTGATGGTCTCCAATCGCGCTTTCATGTCCGGGCCGATCCTGGGGATGGATTTCAACAACGCTTGGGTGTACGGGTGTTGGGGGTCATAGAAGAGGGTATCCACATCGGTACGTTCTACCACCTTGCCCAGATACATGACCACGACCTCTTCTGCCATCTCGGCGATCACCCCCAGGTTATGGGTGATGTACATGATGGCCATGCCCATCTCCTCTTGGAGGTCCTTCATCAGCTCCAGGATCTGGGCTTCAGTGGTCACATCCAGGGCCGTGGTAGGCTCATCGGCGATGAGCAGGCTGGGGCTACAGCTCAGAGCCATGGCGATGATGGCTCTCTGGCGCATGCCCCCACTTAACTGGAAGGGGTAATCATCTATCCTCTGCTCGGGACGGGGCATTCTCACCCGGCCCAGCATCTCGATGGCTCTGTCCCGCGCCTCCGCTTTGCTCACCCCCTGGTGCAGCATAGTGGCTTCCACGATCTGGTTGCCCACAGTGTGAACAGGGCTCAGGGCGGTCATTGGCTCCTGAAAGATCATGGCTATCTCATTCCCCCGTATGCTCTGCACATCTCTCCCCTGCGGGTTGAGCTTCGTAAGATCCACCACCTCCGTGCTAGCGCTTGTGCCATCATGCCGCATCTGACGGTGGTACAGGATCTCTCCCTCCACGATCTTGCCCGGCGAGGGTACGATCCTCATAATGGACTGGGCGGTGACAGACTTGCCACAGCCACTCTCGCCCACAACGCCCAGCGTGTGGCTCCGCCGTATCTCAAATTCGGCTCCATCCACCGCCCGGACGGTCCCCTCGTCCAGAAAGAAGAAGGTCCGCAGGTTTCTGACTTCCACGAGCAGCGCATTCTCGTCCATCGGGACAGCCATTTCTATCTGACGTAGGGATCGGCGGCGTCGCGCAGCCCGTCGCCCAGGAAGTTGAACATCAACACAGCGACGATAACAAAGGCGCAGGGCCACAGGAGCCAGGGCGTTTGGGCCACTGACATCACATTCTGAGCATCCTGTAACATGACCCCCCAACTGATGGTCGGCGGCCGCAGGCCCAGGGAGAGGAAACTAAGGGCTGTCTCCCCCAGGATCATATTGGGTATGGCCAGCGTCAACTGGACGATGATGTAGCTGGCGAAGGCGGGCAAGAGGTGCCTGGTGATGATGCGCCAGTCGCTGGAGCCATACAGGCGCGCGGCCATGGTGAAATCCTCCTCACGCAGGCTGAGGATCTTGCCTCGCACCACGCGCGCCAGCGTCGTCCAGCCGAGGACGGAGAGAATGAGGGTGATGGCAAGATAGACCCTCAACTGAGGCCAGTCCTGCGGCAGAGCCGCCGCCAGGGCCATCCACACAGGAATGGTCGGTATAGAGATCAAGAGGTCAATGATCCGCTGAATGATCTCATCTACCACTCCTCCGAGGTATCCCGAGATGCCGCCCAGGAACAGGCCAAACAGGAAACTGAAGAAGACACCCACCAGCCCGAGGGATAGCGAGATGCGAGTCCCGTAGAAGATTCGCGAAAGCACACATCGGCCCAGTTTGTCAGTGCCCAAGAGGAAAACAGGCACGTCAGCGCCGAAAAGGTGGATGTCAGAGGGGAACAGCCCCCACAGTTTGTAGGGATTTCCGCGGACGAACACACGGATAGGGCATTTCTTCGTTGGATCGGGAGTATACTTGAGCCGGGCCGTGATCTTGTCGCGCTCCCTGGTGGTGCCGGATACAAAGGGGCGTTGAAACCCACCAGCCTTGTCATAGAAGCGGATCGCCATGGGGGGTGCTTGGATGTGGTCAACGTAGCGGCGCAGTGGATCATAGGGACTCAGGAATTCGCAGAATATGCCAACACAGTAAAAGATGGCCAGCACCACCATGGCCAGCCTGGCCAGCTTGTGCTTCCTGAACTTCCACCACACCAGTTGCCACTGGGAGGCGCGATAGAGTGCCTCCTCTGCGTGTGCCTTTTCTATCTTTCTCCTCCTGACACGTGTCAGCGTCCTGGCCACAACAGATGCCAGCCTCATCCTTCACCAACTCTCCCAAATCGGATGCGCGGATCCACCCAGGCCAGCAGAATGTCGGAGAGCAGGGTGCCGATCACGGTAAGCGTGCTCGTGATCAGCACAAAGCTTCCCGCCAGAAACATATCCTGAGCCATCAAGGATTGCCACAGGACCGGCCCCGCCGTAGGCAGGTTCAAGACGATGGCGGTGAGCATCCCGCCTGAGAAGAACCAGGGCAGAAGCCAGCCCACGGTGCTGATTATGGGGTTGATGGCCAGGCGCACGGGATACTTGAGTATGAGCCGTCTCTCTGACAGTCCCTTGGCGCGCGCTGTCATGACGTACTGTTTGGACAATTCGTCAAGCATGAGTGCGCGCATTGTACGGATCAGCCTGGCCGTGCCAGCCATACCCAGCACGACGACGGGCACCCAGATGTGCTTCATCATGTCCGCCACTTTGGCCAGGCTCCAGGGCGCGAGCTGGTGCTCCGGAGAGAAAAGCCCCCCGACGTTGACGCCGAACTTGGAGAAAGCGGTGTACATGATCACCATGGCCAGGAGAAAGCCAGGCGTGGCCAGGCCAATGAATCCCAGGAAGGTGAAGAAATAGTCGGAAAGGGAATACTGGTGGACGGCCACGTAGACGCCTAGAGGGATCGCGATACCCCAACAGAAGAACACCGTGCTCACACTGATCGCCACGGTAAGCGCCATCCGCTCCCCGATCACTTCGCTCACCGGCATTCGCCATTGATAGGACATGCCCAAGTCGCCACGGAGCAGGATGTTGCCGATCCACTTGAGGTACTGAACGTACATCGGTTTGTCCAGGGCATACAGTGTTTTCAACCGCTCGATTTCGGCCTGATCCAGCTTGTATCCAGACTGCTCAAGCCGTAGGATGTGTTCGGTCAGGTAGTCGCCTGGGGGGAGTTGGATGATGATGAACACCACGATAGAAATAAGTAGCAACAGCGGGATCAAACGAATGACCCGCCCGACGACGTAGCTCAACACCCCACTGACCTCCTCAACTCATTTCGACACAACCAGTACCCAGAGTGCTGCTTTCCGAAGATGAACTCCACCACGCAGGTCAAGGCAAAAGCCAAGGAGGGTGTGGAAAAGCTCGGCGACGGCTCCCAAGGTTCTCACTCTGAGCGCAAGTGCCCCGAACTTCAGGGGTACAAGCGAACAGTCTCAACCGCGCGAAACAGAGATTCTTCGCCTTCGCTGCACTACGGCTCACGTGTGCCTGCGCCACAGGTGCGGACAGAATGAGAAGCGCCGTTTTTCAACACCCTGAAGCCAAGGCGCAGGCGAACACCGGGGCAGTTGATCCGATACACGCCTGTCAGAATGCCCTGGCCTGACGCTGAGACGGGCTGCCAGCGGTTTCTGCCAGGGACCTTGCCTTTTTCACCGCGTAGGCCAAGGCTTCACTCCAGTGAGTCTTGTACGCCTGGTGTGAATCGCTCATCCCCACACTGGCACTCTGACAAACCAGCAGGAACGGCCGTGCTGGCAGCATAGCTCTAGAGTGTTACCGTGATTGTGAATTATCCCAGGCCCAGTCCTCTCGGCTTCCGCGGGATGCCGCGCAGCTTGCCCGAGAAGAGAACGATCCAAGCCCCCCAGATGGGCGCGCCATGAGTTCAAGGCCTACGCGGCAGGATACCCGACACTGGACCGGTGAGGTACAGTGTCGAGTATCGCCAGGTCTCTACGCCCGCTCGCCACCCTCGTAGAAGAAGGCCTCCGGATGGTAGATCGAGATGCGAGAGGGAGAACTGCAAGCTCTCAAGGTCACAGAGGAATGGAACAAGCTGAGCGACGGGCAGAGGCGCGCTATCCTGCAATCCAACAACTTGGGACCCATAGATGAGCTCGACATCGGCACGGATGAGCTCTTGCTCGCAGCTCTGGATCAGAAGGCCTTGGCCGCATGGCAGGCAGAGGCCGAGGCGATCCCAACGCGCATGCGGAATGCACGGGAGCAGGCCGCCCAGCTTCTGGAGCCGAAAGCGGTGTGGGTGCAGCCCAGATCGACAACCCTGCGGTCGGCCGAGGAGGTGGACGCTTACCTGGATGACCTCCGGGCCGAGCTAATGGCACACATCGAAGCCGGCAATCCCGTGATCCTGTAGAGGGGACCTATGCCTCCACTGCCCAGTAACCTGCGCAGCAACCTAGAGAAGGCGATCATCGAAGCCCGCGATGTGGCCGAGGACGCTGCGCGTGCGGCCCCGATGTGGAAGTTTGCTGGGAGAGAACCCTCCTCAGAGACATGCTCTACCAGTTGGCGGCACAGCACGATCAACTGCCCGTGCGTCACTGCGTCGTACTCTATTCCGATCGCTGGCCGAGACTTCGGACCCAGGACATCCCTCCGGTGTATCTCACTTGGCAGGTCGCCATGTTCCTCCGCGTGGATCAGCGACTCTGCGAACCCGCAGACCAGTTCCGCGGGTGAGAAGGTGGAATGAAAGATCGGCTTACCGGCGCGCTCGAATGCTTCTGCATACAGCGTCAGCACATCTCGCCGAATGCTGGGCGGCTGGGTGGAGAACAGCCGCGTCACCTCCTCGATGCCCACAACTTCGACATCCGGGTGGTCATGGAGGTATTCCACAAACCGTCGGAAGTTGGCCTTCGCCCTCGCCTCTTCCTCCTTGGACTTCACGCCGTAGAGCCATCCGAGCTCCTGGGGAGTGCGAGTCATACCGCCGGCGAACAGATGGAATTCTTGCCACCCGCGCGTCATCACCCGCACCGGATGGCCGGCGAAGATGGTCACATACTCAGAGCCTCGCTCTATCCGATCTCGCAGGAATTGGTCGATTTTCCTCAGGCTGTCCTCAAAGATCTCATCGCGACTGTAGATGATGTCCAACTGCATCTGCACATCCATGAAGACGGTCAGCGTGGATGCGACAAGGATCTATACCACGCGCAGCGAGCAGGACCTGCGGAGAGAGATGGAGAGGGTCGCCATCAGCTAGGTGACGACGGCGGCCATGATGGGGCATTCGTCACTGGCTGTGTTGCAGAGGTACCTGGCGCTGATCGAGAGGCTAAACATCCAGTGCGAGAACGCCTGGGTTTCGTCCGGCGGTGAAACGCTCGTCTTCAGGGAGAGACGGCGGCTCGTATACCCCACTGAGGCCGGAGCTCTAGGGATGCCGGACGAACCAGGGCCGGAAGATATGATGCCCCTGACTCGAGGGACTTGGGTTGTCGAGCCGATCGACGAGTGGGGATTCCGTCGGGCCGGCATTGAGGCATTTGAGGGACTCACGGGTACGCTTATCGAGTTCTGGGACGCATACGTGCCTGAGAGTCCGTCTTCCCAGGTGACCCCGTTGGGCGCAGCGTTTGAGGAGTTCACTCAATGGGTAATCGATGAGGCGGCTCGCATGGGCGATAGGTGCCAAGAGATAGTGGGAGAGCAGACACGTCGGGTGGATCCGCTTGAGCATCGCCCCATCTGGTTTCCGAAGCAAGAGAAAACCAAGGCCAGATGGACACGGATGTGGCAGCTGATTGTCCAAAGACGAGAGGAGCAGAGGAAGGGGTACGACGAGGGGGAGTACGACGATCCCGAACTCAAGCTGCAAGACTATGCCGACTACGTAGCCCCCGAAATGATGATCAAGGCGCCGAGTACCAAGTGGGTCAGCCGGGTGATAAGGGCCGCAGAAGCTGGTTTGCCAGACTAGGATAGCGGAACTTCCGGAAGTTCCGTTCTGTTCCGCTCGCGTTTGATATACTGGCACTGGACATCATGAGTCTGGTGCCACTTTCTTGTTGGAGGGGCAGCCATGGACAGAAGTGAGCGATTGGGGCTGGTCCTGTCCCCGCGCGAGAAGGACGCGGTTAGACGCCTGTCCGAGGTTGAGGGCGGACTCTCCCAGGCTACCCTAGTGCGTCGACTGATCCGCAGGGAGGCCCGACGACTGGGCCTGTGGCCAAGGTCGGCTACTAGATCTCAGGAATCAGCGGAGGTACCCAAAGATGAGCAACCGTAAGCGAACCGCCCAGCGGCAACCGGGCGGTGCAGTCGGGAACTCCGCTATTCCGTGTCCTATGGCCACCACTGCCCCGCATGGGGAGACTCACTTCCTCTGGCCACGATCGTGGCCGAAAGAGGCCCTGGGGCCATGACACCGGACAAGGAAACGAGCACCGCTTCGAGGAGAAAGGCAAGCAAAGGCGTGTCCTCCTGCTCAGGTCTCTTTGCGAAGGGGGGCCGCCCCTGGTAGTTCCCATGTCTTGCCCAGAACGCTGTCAGCTCTGGGCGTATGCCCGAATCAGGCAAATCAGCGAACAGCTCGTCGTAGGTCGTCCACCGAAGCGAAAGGTTCTGCACGCGCTCTGCGAGATCACATGGGCGCCTCTGCTCGAGGACGCATGCCCTGAGATCCGCGAGCAGCGACCGGGTATCCCGGCTGTACTCCTCGAACTTGTACTGATACAGGCGAGACCTCGGTGTGCGATCGCGGAAGACTTTCGGCGTTACTAGCGTCACATAGATCCTATCCGCGTATCGCCCGTCCCTCTGGAAGTAAACGGCACTCTCTATGACGCGGGCCAACTGGTTGCGGTGGACATCATTGGTGACACCCAGGGAGATGTCAGCATACCACTTCATTTCGCAGAAACAGACCCAGGGGGAGTCCGAGTCATCAAGTTCTATCCCGCCTTTGGTGTCGTTTTCGCGAGCAATCGCGCCCAGGGCCAAGTCAACGTGGGTTCGTCCCTCCTTTTTTCGGGGAGGAAACGGTTCGAATTCAAACCAAATCCTCGGGTTATTCGGCTGCACCTCCCTCGAGCCAGTCAAGTGCTCTATCAGCAGTGACACTCCTGCCTCCTTGGCCGCAGCGTAGCCTGAAGCGACCAGGAAGGTCCACACCTGCTCATCCGCAAAGCAATCTGAAGGGTTCCGCTCTTCCCGTTCAAGCTTAGCTAGCAACCTATCCCATCGCACATTGGCCAGGTACAGGTGCTTAGTGATCTGATCGTGCCGTTTCTTCAGTGCCTCAGCAAGAGAACTCATGGGGCTTCCTCCCAGGTGTGCTAGCATCACGCTGGACTATCCATCTTGCAGTCTTGTCGATCGCATCGACCGCGCTCAGAATCCCTTCTGGTGCTGCTCTGCGATTGCATCACGCCCTCTCTCAGCGACCAGCCGTCCGATTACCTCCCCACCGTCACCCGCCCTAGCTCGACGTGGTCGCCCACCTCCCCATGTCCACAGCGCGCGGGGAGACGCTCGCCGGTGGCGCTGACCAAGCCGGCCACGATGGTGTAGTCGCCGGGAGTCGCGTCTGCCGGGATGGCCAGAGCCCGCCTATCGACTATCTGCTCGCCAAGCTGCCAGCGCGACGTAGGCGCGCCTCCATACTGGGGCTGCCCGTCACGTCCCAGGATCTTGCGCCCGTCGTCGGCGAAGAGATGGACGAAGAACACATAGTCCTCGCGAATCTCCCCAATCGGCTCGAACACAAACTCAAAGAGCAAACCCTCGCCTGGGAGCACTTGATCGGCGCTCTGGCCCAGCGAGTGGAGGGCGATCTGGTCGGCCCAAGTGCAATCGACTGGGCGAGTGGGCAGGTCCTCGTGTGGCAGCACGTATCGAAACACCTCAAAGCCGCCAATCCACCTGCCGCTGGCTTGATAGGCGTGGCGGTTGAGCCAATGCTCCGCGTCGTGGCCAGAGTGATCCGGCTGCAGATGCACGCGATCCACCACCAGCCATAGGTCGCGTGCCGGCACGAGAGTCTGCGACAGCACCTCGAACCCCTCGGTCTGTCCCGGCGAGAGCCAGTGGTGCACGAAGCGCCCCTTGAGCAGCCCCAGCCAGAAGTAGATGTGGAACTCGTTGGAGACGCTCACCAGGGTGATAGGCGAAGACCCATCCCCGGCCGCGACGATCGCAGCGATCTCGCGGGCCTCGGCGAGCGACAGCCCGGGATAGTCGCGGGTGGCATTGTAGCCGCGCCACAGCAACACGCCGCTGCCCATGATGACCAGTATGGCGGCAAGGACGGCGGAGAGAACCAGAGCCCTTCGGCCAGCGGAACGGGCGAAGAGCGACCAGCCCAAGATGACCAGCGCACCGGCCAGGGCAACGGCCAGAGCCCCCGCCAGCTTCAGGTCCCGGGCAAGGCTCCCATCCGACATTGAGTGCAACCATAGCAGGTTTAGCCACTCGGCGCGCCAATGAAAAGCCTGAAAGAGCGCTGGCGAGCTGCGCCACAGCCGCAGATCGTACCAGGGCAGATCGGGATCCAGAGGCAGCGGCAACTGCTGCACGGCACGTCCCCAGGAGGCCGTGGCAGCAGGGACTTGCAACATCACGCCGATGACGATCCCCGCCGTGGCCAGGATGCGCACAACCAGATGACGGTTCTCCAGAACGCCGGCCAGGGGGATGACCAGCAGTGGCAGCAGCGGCACCATGAAGCGCGGTCCCCAGGCCAACCCCCCATACCACATGTCGTTGTTGCCATACAGGTAGAGGACGCCAGCGGTCACGCCCGTTGCCAGCAGCACAATCACCCGATCGCGGCGCCACAGCTCAACCCAGCCCAGCGTCGCTACCAGCAACACGGGCGAGAAGAAGAACAGGCCCTTGGCCGGACTGAACAGCAGACCGTAGGCCCGCAGCATGGACTGCTTGACCGGATAGCGTATGGTGTAGCTGGCGATGGACGGTAGGGAGCCAAGCCGCCAGACGAGTATCCCCATGCCCATGCCCAGGGCGAGCAAGCCTGCCACTCCGACAATAACCCACGCTCTCTTGCGGTGGGGCCGTGGCGTGCTCAAGGCAATGGCCAGAAGAAAGGCAGGTACGGCGACCAGGGAGCTGACCTTCACTAGCATGGACAAGCCCAAGGCAACCAGGCAAGAGATCAAACACCGCCGACGGCCAGTTTGCCGCCAGATGATGAGGCCCAGCGTGGCCAGCGCCCACACCAGGGCCACCAGGGGCTCGCGCAACAGGCTGCGGGCATAAGGCCAGGCCGTTGTGGCCAGCCCGTAGGCAAGGGTGACTAGCGAGGCGGTGATTCGGCGATAGCGCAAGCGCCGAAGGATGACAAACAGCGTAGCTCCCGTGGCCGCTGTCACGAATACGTTAAGCAGCAGTACGGCGTGGATGTTGTTGACCCGCGCGAAGCGTTGGGCCAGGAGATACAATGGGGCGGCTGCGAGCGATTGGGCAGGCTCGATGGCACCCACGGGGTTGTGAAAGGGCGCGAATGTGACCTGCGGTCTTGCAAGCCGGCGGATCTGCACAAGGCTCTCAGTGGATGCGTAGATCGCCAGCTCGTCGATAGAGCTGAACTCCCCGCTGAAGGTCAAGAGATATGCAGTGGCCAGCAGGGCGAACAGAGCCACGGCCATCTGGACGTCGGCCAGCCATCGGTTCGAGCCACCGACAGATGATGCAGGATGTTTCGGTTCGCCCGCAAGTGACATCATCTGGTCTATCGAATCCCTTCTATGCCCGCCGCGTGCTCCCCTTTGCCCACAGGCAGGTGGACGGGCGGCTGATCAGGGCAAGCCCCCCAGGACAGTGACCCGGATCTGCCACACCTGGCCCCGTCGCCGTGCGGTTCGGTGTGGGGGCCACGGGCTTGATAGCCATACGCAACACCTCAATCCCTTTCGGCAAGTCGATGGCAAGATGCGCTGTCTAATGTAGCGGAATCGGGCTTGCGATGCAAACCGCGCCTCCCGCGCGTCAGGCGCGCTGGCAGCCCCGGCGACCGCCCAGCGCTGGGTCTTCCACCGTCTCAGACAGATCGAATTGCTGGGTTCTCCTTCTGACGGAGCATGGATTGACGGACTACTGCACAGCCCCTATAATGCTCGCCGACTGGTCAGATCAATCGCCCTTTCCTCTGGGCCGAGACGCCCCTCACAGGGGATCCGGGCGGAGACGAGTGCAGATGTCCACCGTTCGACCTCCCAATCCACTGGCCTTGCGACTGAGGCTGTACGCGCTTGCTGCCCTTTTTCTCGTTCTGCTGGTCACAGCGGCCAAGATCACCCTCGACGGGCTGTCGCGCCGCAGCGCTGTTCCAGCTAGGCGACCGGCCCGAACCATCCCCAACACCGATGTGAATCCGTACGGGGCCAACTTCTTCCTTGCGCGCGAGGTGGAGCCGTGGAAACGGGACAAGACCCTGCGCATGGCCGCTGCTGCCGGAATCGGATGGGTCAAGCAGCAGTTCCCTTGGGAGGAGATCGAGCCAACCCGCAAGGGCGAGTTCCTCGACCCCGCCACCAAGACCGACGCTTGGGCCAAGTATGACCAGATCGTGGACACTTGCGAGGAGTATGGCCTGCAAATAGTCGCGCGGCTGGACCGCCCACCCGATTGGACTCGTCAGGACAACGCGCACAAGCAACGGCCCCCAGATGATTTCAACGACTATGGGGACTTTGTCTACGAGTTCGTGAAGCACTATGAGGGGCGCATCAACTACATCCAGATTTGGAACGAACCGAACATCTTTCCCGAGTGGGGCAATCAGCCAGTTGACCCAGAAGCCTACGTGAGGCTGCTCAGGATTGCCTACAAGCGCGCCAGGGAAGCCAATCCCAACGTCTATGTGCTCTCTGCGCCGCTGGCCATCACCCTGGGAGAGCCGCATCCAGAGCCTGGCAAGTGGAGATCGATGAATGACCTCCTCTTCCTGGAAGAGATGTACAGGGCCGGGGCGGCGGAATGGTTTGACATCTACTCGGCTAATGCCTTTGGCATGGACCATCCACCAGAGGACTCACCCGACGCCAGTACCCTCAACTTCCAGCGCGTACTGCTTCATCGCGAGATCATGGAGCGATACGGCGATCGGGACAAAGCGGTGTGGTTCAACGAGTATGGTTGGAACGCTGCACCAGAGTCAATCCCAGAGGACCGCCTGACCTGGCGGCGGGTCACTGAGAAAGAGCAGGCGGAGTACGCCCTGCGCGGCATCGAGTTGGGGCGACGCGAGTGGCCCTGGGCGGGGGTCTTTATGATATGGTACTTCCGGCAGGTGGGGAATATCCCCATCGACGAGGCAGAGTACTATTTCCGTATGGTTGACCCTGACTTTACCCCTCGTCCCCTCTATCTGGCGATCCACGATGCGGCCCAAGGCCGGCAACCTGCAGGGCCTGGTCTCTACCAGGAAACGAGCCCCGCCGTAGGGACCCATGGTCGCTGGCTCACGATCATCGAGGGCACCGCCTTCGGGGGTGGTTTCATTCGTGGCGACGTCGCGGGGGCCAGTGCAACTTTCTCCTTCGAGGGGCCAGGGGTCGATCTCCTCACGGTGCGCTCTCCAGACTCAGGCAGGTTGCTGGTCTCCCTCGATGGGCGAACCGTTGCCGGGCTTGAGACCAATGGGCAGGGTCTCAGCTACGTGAACCTACGCAGTCCCGTGGTACAGACAAAGGCACGCATTCCTCTGGTGAGGGGCGCAGGCCCAGGCGAACATACCCTGAGACTGACCGTTGCCAGCCACGCCGAGGGAGATTCCGGGGGCGGAAAGTGTATCCTGGATGCCTTCGATGTGGTCACCGACGAGGACAGGCCCTTTCCGATCATCCTCCTGGCGGCCAGTCTCCTGGCGCTTGGCCTCGACGGGTGGCTCTTGTGGCGCACCTTCCGCCATGCCCGGTGGATACTCCGCGCCCCGTGAACTCCCCCCTGGCTTGACCTAGCCTGTGTCCGCGTGCTATAAACGCGCAGACGGCGTTTGCCGTCATCAGTCCGCCGAAGCAATGAGGAGGTGTTCTTGTGAGTCATGTAGGCGTGCAACAGGTGTTTCCAGGCGACTTCTGGGAGCGACTGTCGCCTGCCCAGGCCGGATTCGACCCGGACAAGCTGGAGGAGTTGCGTTGCTGGATCTATGACCAGGCCAGCGATAGGCCATTTCGGGTGCTCATAGTGCGCCATGGGCATCTGGTCGCGGAGTGGGAGAAAGGCCTCTCGACGGGGCACAAACTGCGCCTGGCTTCAGCGGCCAAGTCGGTGTACTCCTCGATCTTGGGCATTGCCGTCGCCGAGAACAAGATCCCTTCAGCCGACGCCCGGGGCATCGACTACTACCCCGAGATGATGGATGTGCCCGAAGGACTTGGTCCCAAGGCCGGGCGATACGCTTTCCCCAAAGATCGCCGGGTCACCTTTCGCCAACTGATCTCTAACACCTCTGGATACATGAAGCCCGGCGAAGAGCCCGGCAGGGTGTTTCACTACCAGACCTTTGGCATGAACATCGTCACACACGCTCTGGGAACCGTCTACGGAGTCTATGACACAGAGAACCCCGGGACAGTCCCTGGATTCGGGGCGCTGATCGACCGCTTCATTCGGGTGCCCATTGGCGGCTCGTGGACCTATTCCTACGCCAACTTCGATCACCCGCCGGGAGCCCGCACGGAGATCTTTGGCAACTACTGCGCCGTGCATATCCATGCGCGGGACATGGCTCGGCTGGGGCTTCTGTGGCTGAATTGGGGTAGATGGCGGAACCAGCAGCTCATCCCAGAGGCCTGGATGCGCGAGGCCACGCGCACCGCCCCCATGATCGTGCGTAACTGCCCGCCAGATCAGTGGTGCTATGGCTATGCCTTCTGGACCAACGACCATGACTTGCTGTGGCCGCCTTTGCCAAGAGACACCTTCGCCGCCATTGGGGCTGGCAACCAACACATCTGGATGTGCCCCAGCCGCGATCTGGTCGTCGTTCAGGGGCCCGGGTACTATGCCACGAAGACCGATAGCATATGCAACCACGTGCTGCGCTCGGCGTACCTTGCGGCCTCATAGACCATCCTAAGCTATGGGACGCGATAGGGGCGAAGGGGAGAATCCGTGAGCATTCGCTTGCATTTTGACGAAGAGGACTGGGACCGCATCAAACGCGACTATGCTGCCTGGTGGGCGCGTGCCCTGGATCGTCCCCTCGTCCAGGTGAAGGGCACCGAGCATGATCCCGGCATCGATTACCCCGAGATACACGACTTTGTCAGCAACTATCCTCCGGAGATGCCGGCCGAGGAGGTGATTGCCCGGGTGACGCCCCATCTCGAGGCCACACGCTACTATGGCGATGCCATGCCCCGCTGGTGGGCGAACTTTGGCCCAGGCATTCTGGCCGGCTTTCTTGGGTCGCGGGTGAACAGCGTACCGGAGACTGTGTGGTTCGAGCCGTGCGAGCGGAGGGCGGCCAAGGACATCCACCTCGCCTACTTGCCCGACAACCCCTGGTGGCTGCGGGTCAAGGAGCTCACCTGCGCAGCCGTCGAGGCCTGGGAAGGGCGGGTGGCGGTATGCCACACCGACCTGGGCGGGAACCTGGACGTGGTGGCCTCTTTTCTGACCACGGAGACCCTTCTCTACGATCTCTACGATGCCCCAGAAGAGATCGACCGTCTGGTGGGCGAGGTGACCCGACTGTGGTTGCGCCACTATGATGAGCTCGATCCCATCATCCGCCCCGCCTGTCCGGGCACGAGTCCCTGGGCTCCCATCTGGTCATCAGAGTCCTGCTACATGCTACAGTGCGATTTCTCCTACATGATATCGCCCGACATGTTCGAGCGCTACGCCTTGCCCGACCTGGTGGCCTGCTGCGACCACCTGGAACATGGCTTCTACCACCTCGATGGCCCGGGGGCGATCCCTCATCTGGACCTGCTTCTGGACATGCCCCGGTTGCGGGGCGTCCAGTGGATTCCAGGCGACGGCAATCCCCCGTCCGAAGAATGGCCGGACCTGCTCAAGCGCATCATTGACGCGGGCAAGCTGTGTCAGCTCTACGTCACGGCCGAGGGGGCACTGACTATCGTGAGGAGCCTGGGCGGCAAGGGCTTCCTGCTTGCGATACGGGACGAGATGTCGAGCGACGAGGCCGTGGCCTTCCTCAGGCTCTTGGCCCGAGAGGATGTCGGTGGCTCGTCCTGACCGCGCTAGCGCCACCACACAAGGCACTTGCAAGGAGGTTTGCGGTGATCATCAAATGCCTGGAGACCTTTACCCGGGGCCACCTGAGTTTCGTGCGAGTGCGAACCGATGACGGCGCTATCGGCACGGGCCAGATGTCGCCTTACAACGCCGACATCTCGGCCATGGTGTTCCATCGCCAGATCGCTCCGCACGCCCTGGGCGCCGACGCGCTCAACCCAGACGGCCTGGCAGACCGCATCATTGAGGCCACCTACAAGTTTCCCGGCAGCTATGTCTGTCGCGCCTTGACCGGCCTGGACACTGCCCTGTGGGACTTGCGGGGCAGGCTAGAGGGCAAGAGCGTCTGCGAACTGCTTGGCGGCCAGCCTCGACCGCTCACGGCCTATGGCTCCTCCATGCGCCGCGACATCACACCTGAGGAGGAGGCCGAGCGGTTGGTGCGCCTGCGGGATGCACGCGGCTTTGGGGCCTTCAAGATCCGCGTTGGCAAGGTGGTGGGCCACGATGAGGACCAATGGCCGGGACGGACAGAGGCCCTGGTGCCCACGGTGCGAGAGGCGCTCGGCCAAGACGTCGCCCTTCTGGTGGATGGCAACAGTTGCTACACACCACGGCGTGCCATCGAGGTTGGGCAACTGCTTCAAGAGCATGGGGTCTGCCATTTCGAGGAGCCGTGTCCCTACTGGGAGCTCGAGTGGACCGCCCAGGTCACCCGCGCCCTGGATGTCCCCGTGGCCGGCGGCGAACAGGACTATGACCTGAGCCAATGGCGACGCATCATCGACATGCACGCCGTGGATATCGTTCAGCCCGATCTCTGCTACATTGGGGGCTTGTCGCGGGCGCTGCGCGTGGCCAGGATGGCCGCCGATGCGCACATGCCCTGCGTACCCCATTCGGCCAACCTGTCCATGGTGACCGTGTTCACGCTTCACATGCTGGGGGCGATCCCCAACGCCGGTCCCCACTTTGAGTTCTCTATCGAGGCCACGCCCTGGACGGTCGGACTCTTCGTTCCGGCGCTGCGCGTCCACGATGGCCAGGTGAACATCCCCGATGGTCCCGGTTGGGGGGTGGAGATCAGCGAGGAATGGCTGGCAGCGTCCGAGCGTCGGGTCAGCGAACTCGGCTGAATCTCTGCCAGGTGGGCAGCGGCGAAGAGAAACGCGTCCCAGGAAGAGTAGTACGGGCGCATCGTCGCAGATCGAAGATGCGGTGCAGCCGCGCCCGGCACAGCCGGGGCACATGCGCTCCTATGCTCCACGACATCTTTAACGCTCACGAGGGCCAACACTGAATGCCCCCATCCACTCGCAGAACCTGCCCAGTGATGTAGGTGGTGCCAGGCGACACGAGGAACGCAACTGCCCGGGCGACCTCGATTGGACGGCCGTAACGCTCCAGCGTGCCGCTCTCGACCATCTTGCTCTCTTCGATCGGCCTGCTGGCCAGGAACCGTGGGGTGACCGTGGGGCCGGGGGCCACCACGTTGACCGCCACATCGTAGGGGCGAAGCAGGCGCGCCAGGCAACGCGAGTACTCGTGCACGGCGGCCTTGGCCGTGCAATAGATCGCCTGCTGCTCGGTCCCCTGGAGCCCGGCGATGCTGCCGATGTTGACTATGCGGCCAGATCGCCGCTCCATCATCTCGGGGGCCACCTCACGGCAACACAGGATGCAGGTCATCAGGTTGCGGCCCAGCACGGCATTTATGTCCTCTAGTGATATGGAGACCGCATCGTTTCCTGGAGGCTTGCCCCCATCCAGGCCCTGCGTCCCCTGGGCTCCGATATCGCCGCCAGCACAATTGACCAGTATGTCGATCTGCCCCAGCTCTTCTCTGATCTTGGCGGCACAGTCTCTCACCACGTTCTCGTCAGTGAGATCTCCATGCACGGCCAGGACCCGGCCACCGTGCTCGCGCGCGATGGCATCGGCAACGGCTTGCAGAGAATCCGCCTCGTTGAAGGCACGCGTCGAGGTGGGAGTCGTGCCGTGCACCGCCACCGTGGCCCCTAGACTCGCCAGGTGCGTCGCAGTGACCCGCCCGAGACCCCGGGAGGACCCCGTGACCCAGGCCACCTTCCCCGTCAGATGTCGGTCTCCAGATTGCATGTCATCCCCTCTCAGATCGGTGTTGTATGGTGCCTGCCATTCCGGCCTCAGCCTCTGGCTTCGGCACCTGGCACACAGGCCAGGCAGGGCTCGCGCAGGCCCTCCACCAGAACGCCCTGCCGTATCACGCCCCGCTCGGCAAGCTCCATCACCAGGCGGCCCCACTCCCAATCGTCCCAACGGAATATGCGCTGGACCAGCTTCTCCGGCTGCACGATCACGTTGTGCAGGTAGCGTGTCAGGAGAGTGGCCATTGCCTCGACCGTGTCGATCTCCCGCGCAGCCTCGGCCACCTGGGGGAAGCGGCGCACGAACAGGTCGTAGACGTAGGAGTAGCCCCACCGGTTGGCGTCAGAGATGCCCACCTTGACGATCTTGAGCTCCACCTGGAGCTGGGTGATGGCCCGATCGAACCGACGGGCGTTGTCGCCGCCCCCGTGCAGCCCGGCCAGCCGACGCAGGCGACCGGTGGACATGGCCCCCTCGCGCAAAAGGACCTCGCAGACGTTCTTGGCCTCCACGCTCAGCTTGCCCTCTTGGTATTGCAGCAAATAGTCCTCCACGTGGCCATAGTTGGGGGAGAGCGCATAGAAACAGGGTAAAAGGTCGAGCGAGACCAGGGTTGGCTTGGCCCGGAGCAGCTTGCCGTAGTATATGGCGCCTCGGGTGGGCAACGAGTCCTTCCAGCGCCAGGTGCGCCCCAGGTCCGCGTCCGAGTGGTTGCGGGGCATTCGGCGCTGGGCTCCGCAGATCGCGGCCCACAGGGTGGGCATCTCCACTCCCTTGGCCCCGAAAAGGAAGCAGAAGCCCACCTCGTTCACGAACTTGAGTGCCTGCTCCTCGGTGTGCACGCGCAGCTCGGGCGTGCGATGATAGCGAAGGTCGCGGATGCGCTCGACCTCCTCGAGCGTGTACTTGAGAGAACGCGATTGCTCAACCATCAGGTATCGTGTCACCAGTCCTCGTTCTGTGCCTACCCCGCCCCCGGCCCCGGCTCTGCCGGGATCTGCGACCCTCACCCGCCGGCGGGGAGGGGAGTGAGGTCGAAGACCCGGCGCAGCCGGGCAGGGGTCGAGCCGCGCACTCGCTGACCACCTGGCCCTTTGCCAGGCGGTATCTGCGATCGTACAGGCCGCTATCGTAGGGGGCCTTTCTTCCGGGACATCCTTCCCTGGGGCAGAGTTGGCAGGTCTCAAAGCTCTCTTCGGTGGGGAAGCGGATGCCGGAGACCGACTTGTTGGGAACCATCAGACAGCTCTGGGTGAGCTGCACGCCGATGTCGTCTTCGGGGCTGCCCAGCAGCTCAAAGAGCTGCCGTTGTTGCGTCAGCGGCCAGTATGGCACGCGACCCGGGCTCATGGTGGATGTCTTGCCCGGGGCATGGTGGGCCATCAGATGGGCGTTCAGTGCCCTTTGGGCCGCCCTCAGGGCCATCAGCTTGACCTCCTCGGCCCAGTATTGGTGGAGCACGTCTTCCTTCGAGCGCGACCAACCGTCCAGTTCGGTGCCACAGGTGGCCAGGTAGGGAAACATGCGGTGGGCGTGTTCCAGGTTCACCCGGAGCAGGCGGCTCGTGAGACGTACGCCCTCGGCCACCACGCCGTCGTCGCTCTTGGCCGAGATGTAGGCCACGCGGTACAGAGCCTTGGGCCGGGCGACGGCCTGCGCCTCCTCGATGAGGACTTGCAGCTCGGCAGCCGCGCCGCTATCGGCGGCCACGTGGAGGCCCTCCATGAGCCGCTCGGTGTCCACCTCAAAGGGGATGTCGTTCAGGATGATGGGTTGCATGGTTCCAAGTTCCCGCGAGAAGTGCCAGGCGCCAAGGGCATCGCCAAATCCTGCGGCACAGAACTCAGTAGGACCCGCTGCCAACGCGCTGAACATCAAGATTCCAGAAGAGACGGAAAGCGGTGTTCCGAAAGAAACCGTCTAGGTCGGCACAAGCCTCTTGGATCGCTTCGCGCAGAGGCGCAACGCCGCTAATGTCGAGACCAATGAGTAGTTGCCTCACGTATTCCGCATCGTAGGCCTTTATCAAGTACTGAGGCGTGTGCCTGCTGATGTACATCGTACTCCAAGGAAGCCAGCGAGGTGCGAAGGGACCCTTGGAATGTGCCACTGTCCGGACGAAAAGGAAGAACTCGGTCTCCATGAACTGCTCAAACGGTATCGAACCGCGGAGCGCACCTTCAGTGTAGCGCTGTTTCAGGATATCCGCGTGAAGGGAGGCTCTCCGTAGCTCCAACCGTTTGCTCCGTATGTCAAGCAGTTTCACATTCTGAGAAATGAACTCGAAGGAAACCATGTCAGCCGTAGTTCCAGCCAGGTTGGACACGAAGATATGCCGCCGAAGAAGATCGGCTATCAATTGCCAGCGGTCCTCACGCACGAGGAAGGTAAGCAAATCCACAAAGAGTTCATGGCCAAGGAATTTGTAGTAATCGAAATCGGTGTCGTAAAAGCGCGTGGAGACGCCGGCAGGCACGCTATAGCGCTCAAGCAAGTATTGGAAGCTCTCGTACATGGCCAACGCGGCGTCACCGGCGTTCATGGCGGCCACTAGGTCCGCCACTGAAGCAAACTCCACTACGATACTCGCCGAGCGATCAATGGCCTGGACAAGCAGTTCATCCCGCTCGCCCGCCTGGGACCAGTCTGGCGCCAACCGATCAAGCTCGTCCATACACCACTTCATGAACTTGCGTGCAAGAGACGCCTGGTCTGGTCTAATAGCCCGAATCGCAACCTTGAGTTGGTCGCTGATCGTGGCAGCGCGTGCCACGGTAGCCCACGCAGCTTTCGCGCGGTCTCGCCCAGGACTGAACTCATCAAGCACCATTCGGATGCCTTCGGCGACGCTCAGAAAGGCTTCATCCTTGTCTGACCACCGGGTGACTGGCTTCGCATCAGTGGGCAAAGCCTGGAGCCTAGAGAACGGTGCGTTTTTCCAGTCACAGGGGCGCAAGATAATCGGGACAACGCGCGCCTCCCCAGCCTCGTGCCGCTCCATGGCTCGGGCCATCTCCACGTCGTAGCAGTAGTCCGACGCAATGAAGTCTGGGCTTATGAGGGGTAGGATTATCTGTGCTGTATCGAGGCGAGTCTCAATCTCACCTTTCCATTCCTTCCCCGGACCGATCTTGCGATCGTGCCAATCCCTGATCAATCCCTGCCGCTTCATCATCGCGAGGTGCGTCGCTAGCTCATTGCGCAGGGATTCATCTTCACGAGCGTAAGCGTAAAAGATCAAAACAGGTTGTGGTTCCCGCTCCGTCACGACCATAGCAGTTCTCTCCTTGTCAGTCTATGCCGCCCGAGTGCATAGATGGAACTACCTTTCTTGCAGCGCTCTACCC
>SDBU01002795.1_pt1 | contig 22718 bp, 32 predicted proteins | sample 2277071 | NCBI WGS metagenome assembly SDBU01 (sample SAMN10397929, study PRJNA504765) | marine sediment metagenome | isolation source: marine sediment core GS08_GC12, 126 cmbsf | place: Arctic Ocean: Gakkel Ridge, Loki's castle | collected 2008 | reverse complement strand
GACGCCGACCCGAACAGCCAGTCAGTCGCGTCTTTGGTCCACGTGCCACCACTCGCCAACCAGCTATCTGTAATCGTCGCATTCTCGAATGAGGTGTTGCTTAGGAATTGTATCTGTCTCCGATACCCGCGCCGCGCTATCAGATGGAAAAGCGAATTGTCGTGCGCTTCGGATGCATCCAATGGGTCGAACTCGATGATATCGATATAGAATAATTCGTTGTTCGCCGCGTTGGCGTTTATCTGAATCTGCGGATAGGCATATGTCGCCCCGGCGTCGAGCGTGCGCGTCACTGTCACGACCTGCCATAGATCATAGGTGTTGGTCGCCGCCTGTGTGGTCGAGCCCGCCGAGTCCACGATTGCCAATACCCACTCGCTCCCAAGCATTGCCCCGGAGGGTAGTTTCAACTTGGCTCTTATCGTGTACGTTGCGGCCGCTACCATACCGTGCATGTCGCCGCCGGCTATGCTGTCGGCGAGAGTGATTGTCGCCGCGGTTCCGGCCGCTATAGTCTTTGTGCCTACTCGTGCGAATCGTCCGTGGTAGACTTCCGCGGACTGCCGCTCGAGCGTGGCATTGGATAGCGTGACGGTCAGCTCGTCGAACATGGCCGGATTCAGTACCGCCTCGCATCCGCCACGATCCATGAGTGAATGTTGCCGGGTCAGCATGTTGGATGTGAATATCCGCCCGAACTCTTCGAAGGATCGGTCAAGATCCCCGACACCATCCTCCGCCGAGCACGTCACCATCGAGATCGCGCTCGTCATAGATTGCCTGCGGAATCCGTCCTCGGTCGCTCGGCCGACGAATAGAAAATCGAAGTCGCCGGAGTACCACGATTCGAGCATTATGCCGAAGCGGTTTTGTAGATAGTTCTGCGCGTTGGTCCCGTTGTATACCGATTGTATCGGGTCCCATGCGGCGTTCTGATCGTCGCTAAACTCACCGTTATCATTCCGGAGCCGGAACTTTAGGACATTGGTGCCGAATGTGCCGTTGAACTTCGAGGTGATGCCCTTGTAGATATCGTAGTGCTGCAGCGTCTTCGCCGTGGAGTTGGATATGTTTACGCGGGTATGCCCAGTGCCGTGGCCGTCGAGGCTCCAGAATATCTCTTCGTTCTGTACATCTTTGAAATCGTTCTGTACTTGCGCATTGGTGGCTACAAGGCCGGAGAAGAAACGAACGTAGGCGATGTCGAAAGCGCCTGCTATGCCGTTTTGTGCCCGGGTTTGCATTTTGTTAAACACGGTAGTATGGGCATCAATGGCACCAGACCATGCCGTAGTATCTTGTGTTTTGTCCATCCATAACGCAGAACCGGTAGTATCTCCGGTGGTGGAATCGAAGGCCAACGTCAATGTAATATATTGTGATATATTGCGTTCTGCTGATCCATCATCATATTGTGCAGAAACTAATGTCCGGACGGTTCCCCCGTCCTGCCACGCTACCTGAAATGCGTCTGTTGCTACTTGATACATGATTCTGCATCGTTGTGTACCAGAGACAACATATCCCCATAAATGTTGATCACTTCCAATATCAAACGCAAACGTCGCCAAAAACTTTATCTGTATCGTGAACTTATCCGGCAACGTCAACAGGTTTTCGATGTAGCCGGATGATAGGAAGTGTGTGCCGGGGACGTTGTGGGTCGTGAGCCGAATGTCGTCAAGATAGAACACGTCATTGTTGTCTGCTGTGGTATCTATGAAAGGATACATCCGGAATCCGGTTGTCGTACTCGGCAGGTCTATCGATGTCGATATTGATTTCCATGCGTCGGCGGTCGAGATATCAAGAACCACATCCGTCCACGCGCCTGAATCATAATACGAGATATACATATCGGCGTCGCCCAAGTCCGTCCCGGTCGGCACATACATCCATCCACTGAACTCTACGGTTGATCCCGGCACGGTGCCATGCATGTCCGTGGTCGCGCTTATGCTGTCGGTGATTCCCGCCGTTGCGTTCCCACCCCCTACCTTTAATATCTTGTAGCTGGCATCACCAGTATGGGCGAAAGTGGTACTCCGGTCCCACGTTGCATTCGATAGCGGGGCCACCGTCTCTCCAGCTATCATTGGCGCAATCTGCTCTTCACAGTTGCCCCGATCAATCAGATTGTCCTCACGCGCCAGTGTATATTGCGCGTTCCCCGTCCCCAGATCCGGATACTCCAGCTGCCGGAAGTCCGCATATAGCCTGATGTCCCGATCGGCGAGCGCCCCGGTCCGGTTGTCCTGCTTCCATACGGTGGGTGCGGATTTGATCATCGGTTACCGCCGGCCGCCGCCATCGTGCCGAGGGTTGTTGCCTGGAGCTCGTCCTGTACAAATATGTTTCCGTTGACGATGGTTATGGTATCGCCCCTGCTTGTCACGCCCATGCGTTGGATCTGTGCGCTGTCCGGCAGATCCGCCTCGCTCGATACTCCGTTCTTTGCCTGCGATCCTTCGATCAGGCCGCCCACAATGGCCCATAGCCCGGAGGCTATCATTAACCCGATCGCTACCCGGGGATCGCCACCCGAAAGCAAAACCTTCAATCCTGCCGAAAACATCATCTGCGGCATAGACTTGATGAGATCGAGAACAAAATCTTTGATCGAATCGCCCGCCGATTTCGCGTCGTCCGATACGTCCGTGAGTGATGCGGCCATATCGTGAAGCGCATCGAGGGCTCCGGAACCTGCGGTGCCCAGGAATCCTTCGACCAGGGAATCGGTCAGCCTGTCAATGGATAGTTGCAGCAGGTCCACCTCGTCGGCCAACTCCGGCAATGCGGCTTTCAAATCCTCGATAGGTCCGCCTATAGTCTCCTGCATCCTACCGCCAATTCTGTTCCACCCGTCGGCCAGCCCTGTAAACGATACGGTCGTTTCCTCTACTTCTGTTCTCAAGCTGGCGAAGAACTTGCGTACTCCGGCGGCCCCGGCCCCGGCCAAAGAAAACCCGATCTCAGGAACGGGGGTGGTCATAAACTCCGCCACTTCGCGCATCGATTCTTTTAGCTCGCCCAGGCCTTTCTTTGCCGCATGCGCGCGCTTGGGGAATTGCTCGAGCCATGCCGCGGCGTCACGTTCGGCGATCTCTGTGTTGATGTCTTCCAGATCCTCTCTTAGATCACGCAATATAGGCAATACTCTCCCGACCTGTTCAAATGTTTCCCATTCGGCAATAACATCCTCAAGCGCCTGCTTCTGCCCCTCGAGAGTTTTGGCGAATGCATCGGCAAGCAATTTCATATGGTCAATGGGATCTTCGTCGGTTAGCACTTCGTTTAATTCTTCTGTCTGCTGCCTGACCGAATCAATACCGTTGCCATAGGTCGTGAAAGCAACACCGGCACGTCTGCCTATTTCTTCAAGATCTACGGCCATCATTTCAAGATCTGCTATTGCTATCTCTGTAAGAACAAGATCAGCCTTATCCATCATCGAGGGTTTTTCTATGGCCGCAAGTCTTTCGCGCTTTATTATATGCAAATCTAAAGCATCATTTACAAGATTAAATTTCCTTACCGCCTCTTCGCCCAGTGCTGCTCCGGTAAGACCGCCGAAGTCCATGAAGTTTTTATCAGCCCACACCTTGCCAAGTGCTTCTGATAGATTTCTCACTTCTGTTACGCCCGTCACGAATTCTGTAAGTTTGGTGACTGCCGTTGTGAGGAAGGGGATCAAATCGTCCGCGAATGCTAGCCCGAGATCCTGGACCGCACCCTTGAGCGTAGACATCACACCTTCGAGTGTTTTCGATTGAGCCTCGAGCATGCCCGCGAATTGTCCTTCTCCCCGGGTAAGGTTCTGCAATGACGTGTTGACCTGTTTGAAACCGAGCTTCCCTGCCGATATGAATTTGAACAACTCCGCATTCGTCATTTCGAGATCTTCGGCAAGTTGCCGCATTAGTGGGACGCCTGCTTCCGTGAACCTATTCAATTCCTCGAGCGACGCCCTGCCCTTCGCCTGTACCTTGCCATAAGCATCGACCAATCTGTTAAGCGTTTCCCCATTACCCGCCGCTGCATTGCCGAGATCCCGCATCACGTCAACCACATCCTCGGCGGTTGTGCCGAACGCAAGTAGGCGCTTTGCCGCCGGTGCCAATTCTGCAAACGTGAATGGTGTCTTTACTGCGAATTGCCGCAACTCCTCGAGTACATCCTGTGCCGCGTCAGCCGAACCAAGCAGCACTTCGAAGGCGACCGATATCTGCTCTACGCTTGCGGCATATCGTATCGCTCCGCCGATCGCTTTCTTTGCTATCGCTGCAACCGCGGCAATCCCTGCGGTGACACCGATCGGGCCGATGAGACTTCGTGCTAATTGTTTGAGATCGAGAGTAGTTGATTTGCTTGTTTTCCTGAACTTATTAAGTTCGCGCCGTGCCTTGTCGGTTTCCGCCCGGACGAGAATCCGAATTTCTTCTGCTGTAATAGCCACTATCGTTTCCCCAGTCGGCGTTTTGCATCTGCCTGTCTTTGCGCGCTCTCATCTTTGCGTTTGGTGTATTGAGTATAAACCCCGTCAAATAGATTCAATAATTGAATCACGTCCGCCGGTTGCTCCCGCCAGCCGCCCGCATATGGCAGCACGTTTTTTTTCTCCCACCACTGCCAGGTTATTATGCACTCGCCCAGCCCTTCGGTCTCCCGGTAGTCCGGTATCTGATTTCGCTGCAGTGTAATTCCGGGACCAAATGGCTCCACCATCTCATCGGACATTGCGCGCCAGAATGCGGCTGGTTTTGCGAAATAGCCTTCAAGCCAGCACCGGAAAGCTATTGCTATTTTTTTGCGGACTTCTCCCTCGCATCGCCGGAAAGCATCTTGGTGATTTCACCAATGAGCGATAGGAGTTTATTCTCCGGTGTCTGCACGCAGGCGGTCAACTTCGCCCAGGTATCGATCGGGTTATCGTCGGTATCGAAAAGGTTGTTTATTCTCGGCGCCATGGCCTTGAGGATACCCTCATCGTCGGTATCGACTTTGATCTCGATACGCGCATGTTGATCTGTTACTTCCTTGTCGATTTCCTCGTCGTTCTTGGTATCGATATCCTCAAGGATATAAAGCGGTTTCTCTCTGCGGATGAACTTTTGCCGCTCATCATGGGACAGATGAGTATAGTCAACGGTTAGCTGTTCTGAATCCGGGAGATCCTGGTTGCCTTCCCATTCGGGTACAAATCGCCCCGCTCGAGATACGTTTACTTTTGCCATCTACCTACCCCACATTCTGCAGCCACGCGCCGGCGGCCACCCAGCCGCAAGCGAATGTTTGCAGTCCGGTCGTGTCGGCTGTCACCGATGGCGTCACGAGTGCGGGGCCGTAGTACCCGGTCGATCCGCTAACATAGAGGTACAGAAATACCTCCGCTGGTGTACCGCCGTCGAGGAATTGCGTAATCAACGCCTGTTGGCTTGCGTCAGTCTGGTCTGAGTTACCGGAGAAGTCGCCCGATGCATCCTTTACCGTGTACATCCGTTTCCGATGATCTTCGCCAAACGATCCCCATTCTTCCTGCCCCGCCTCAGGGTTAAAACTCCAATGGTTTAATTCGGCGATTTTAGTCGCGCCAATGTATGCACTCCCCAAGTACCCAAGATCCGGTGTTGCCATCTTATTACCCTATGTTTTGAAACCACGCACCGGCGGCCACCCACCCACATGCAAAGGTCTGCAGGCCGGTAGTGTCTGCCGTTACGCTCGGAGTTACAAGCGCGGGACCGTAGTAGCCTTTCGCGCCGCTGACATACAAATACAAGAACACTTCCGCCGGCGTGCCACCGTCGAGGAATTGAGAGATCAGAGCGTTCTGCCCGGTAGTATCCGCCTTGTCGGCGTTACCAGAGAAGTCGCCCGACGCGTCTTTCACCGTGTATTTACGCTTGCGGTGATCGTCGCCGAATGATCCCCACTCTTCTTGACCTGCTTCCGGATTGAATGACCAGTGATTAAGTTCGGCGATTTTGTTTCCCGAAATATACGCACTTCCGAGATATCCCAAATCTGGTGTTGCCATTAGAACACCCTCCCGCCGGACTCTGCCGGTCTACTGGTGGTATCTGCTACCTTCTTCGTCTGTTTTTTGGGCACCTTCACTTCGTCGCCCTCCGCTGCTTCCTCGAATGCGCCGTCGAGCTCAAGTTGCACGGCCACCCCGCCGCACTTTAGGCAAATTGCAGATCGGTTTATGCATTCTCGCAACGTGCCGCAGGTCGGGCATTTCAACGAGAGCGTTTTTCTACTCATATCGTCACCTCTTTTGCAACGTGAAAATCAATTCTTGTCCATCAATTGCCTTTGATATTATGCTCCACTTTTTATCGGTATACCACGGATAGTTTGTTCCGAGTTGCGTGTCCGGATCAAAGAAATCAAACGAGTCGAGTGCGAAGTAATGCAGGTGTGTCGGATCGGTATAGGATTGCTCGCTCTGAAAATATGACGTCCGGATAACGAGGTGCCCGGTTGGCTGTATGATGCGCCAGCACTCATCAACGAATGGCACGACGTAAAGGATGTGTTCGATTATATCTTTAGCTATTGCGTTTTCAAACTCGCAATTGTCAAACGGCCACGGGTATACGGTAAGATCATGGATGACATCAACGGCATCAGTTTTCCGCAGGTCAACGCCGGTGCAATCATCGAGCCGTATGTCTCCGCATCCAAGACTTATATTCACGCAACCTCCGGATAATTCCGCGCTATAATATCGGTGAATGCATCGGCGGCCCTGTCCCACCCGCAGCACTCCCGCATCATCCATGCCGCAATGCGCCCTTTCTCAAGCGCCTGGTCGTAATTTATGTAGATTTCATGCATGTTGTCAACAATCGATTCGATTATAGGTGATGCGCCGGCCACCGGATCTAGCGATCCGCCGCCAGGATATTTAATGCCGACCGTTTTCATCTTGTATTCCACGGGGTAGCCATAGGTCTCGCATGCCGTATCTTCGGGTCCACCATAAGGCGTGTAGATGCACGGCAGCCCGGATGCCATTGCCTCGCATAATGGTAGCCCCCATCCCTCGCCCATCGTAGTAAATAGGAATGCATGCGCGTAATCGTACAGCGCCGGGAGTGTAGGCAGATCGGTTTCCTCGGACTGCTTTTCTGTGAGCGGAAGAATGCGATAATCGAGAAAGGCGTTTTCTGTTTTCCGTGATAGCACTTGGTCTTTCCCGTAGGCGGTCATTTTCATAATTAGTTGCGTTCTGTCGGACAGCTCCGGGTATCGGTCGTTCCACAGCTCCCACGCCCGCGCTACATGGTAGGTTCCTTTGCGCGGGTTGTGGTCGCCTATGAATAAAAACGTGAATAATTTGTCGCTGAACTCGCGTCGGCGATATGGATACAGCGATGCATTCACTCCGCCCGGGCATATCTCTATGGGGGTTTGCGTGGCATCGCCGAACACTCGCCTGTTGTGTGTACAGGGAACGATAAGCAGATCCGCTCGATCGAGGAGGGAATGCCATTGCCGCGGTATGGGGTCGAATTCGAACATGGAAAACAGCACATTTTTCTTGAACCTCACGAGCCGGAAGAAATATGGCGGCATTAGATGAACGGCTACCGGCGATGCATCGTCAAGCTCGACGCCCTTGTCGATAAGCGTTTTCATGAGGTTCGAAAGGAATGTAGTGTATCCAAATGCGGCCGCAATTCCGGGCATGCCATGTACCAGTTTTATTTTCATGGGCTTCTTGACGGCTCTACGTAGTGAACTTCGGTCTCGACAATACACTCAACATCATCGTCACGGGTCGACGGGATCTCTCTCGGCCCCCTGGCCCATATTACTTTTATCAACACATCCTCAATCGTGCCTTGTAGATTCGCGAACACATCCAGGAGGGCGTGAGCAAGAAGGAATGCATCGCATGGTGTTTTTTCGATAGGCCCGAGCGATACACAAGTCCATTGAAATAGCGGTTGCCCCATGCGCGCGCGGGTAAACTCCTCCGATACACCCGACGGCACTACCTGATTCAGCACACAATAAGGACGCTGCGCATCTTGCGGCGCTTTGATGTGGTACAGACGCGCATCGATGATCGTAGTGATCGTCGCCTGTTTCATCGCATGGTCAATCAGTGCGCCATCGATATACTCTGCCATTACTTTTTGAGCTTCCTTCTTTTGGCACTCCTGATCTGGGCCTTTAGATGCTCGCCGAATACACGTTTGACCATCCCGCGGATCAATGCTTTTAGTTTCCGCGCCCTCGCCGCGGTCCTCAAGAATGAATTGCGCCCGCCGTGTCCGTACTCGAGTACAATCCCGTGCTCGGCCTCGAGCTCGTCGACATACACAGACCACACCGGCGCCACTCCACGGGCAACCCCGCCGCGAGGATCAAAGAAACCTTCCCGCTTTACTTTGACCGCCTGCTCAGTTTCCCCTGTGATCGTATTGATTCGCTGCTTCACTTCCGGCGCTACTACATTGCGGGCCACTTTCTCGACAAACTTATCGGCGGCATTCAAGGTTATGCCACCGTAATCGAGCTCTCCAATACCCCCGATTATTTCCGTGACTTCTTTAGGCATCGGTTTCCTCAATCGCAATTATAACCAGCTCGCGGTTGCGCTCCTCAATATTCATGATAGATTTGAATTGCAGAATCCTGCCTTCGAAGGTTCCCCGCATGCTGGGCCGTAGACCCCGAATATAACGGATAGTTATTTTGTGGCGTATCTGCGCCTGGTTCTTTTTGGTGCCGTCGTCCAGGGTTTCCGATCCGCTCTCTGGTTCTATCCGTGCCCAGACGGTCGCATATGTCAACCATCCCCGTTCAATTCCCAGCGACGGATTATTCCATTCGGCCGCCTTGTCATCGGGTTTCTGGATAACCATGCGATGGCGCAGGGTGCCCGCCCTCATGCGAGTGTCAACCGTTCATAGCCGATCAATGTTTGCACTGACCACGGAAGCTCAGTGAAGATAGTGCCGGTAACGCCGGGCTCTCGGTTTTCGTATAGATGCGCCCCGAGCACCATGATGGCCTGCTTGTACATGTCCGGTACTGCCGTCGCCGCATTGCCGTATCCGCTTACATACCGGATAATAACTCCGTTCGCCGGTCGCAAGGTTATCGACGGCCACTGTGTACTATAATTGAGCGACACCCGGCCGGGTTCCTCGTAAGTATCTACGAAATAACTACCGCTGCTGAACTCGGTCGCCGCATCATCGACATCGTAGCTGTTTATGCTCGTCACTGATTGCAACGGCGCCCCGGGGAGCGTGATAGCATTGCCCCGCGGGTAAGCGTTCATCGCCCGTTCCCACGTCTGCGTTATCATCTTCCTGCCGGTGTGGAGCTCGATAGTGCGTCTGGACGTGGCTATCAATCCAGTAATGTACGAATCTTCGATACTGAGCGGCGAGGATGTGATAATATTCACGCCGAAATTGCAAGATGCCGTTGCCACCGTCGCCACCACGCGGAGGTACTGCTTTATCCCGGTATATGCTTTTTCGTAGGTAGCATCATCGGTGTCCCCGGTCACCTGGGCGAATGCACCGCTCGATACATCGGCGTACGTCACATCGTCATCAGATTCCTGCAGCTTGACATCGACCGTTCCACTTGCGCCGTTTGTTCCGGATACGAGATAGACTACCGTCGCCGAGTTGAGTACATCGACGCCGGTGCCCTCGAGGGAAAATGCCGCAGCGGTTGCATGGTCTGCCGGCGCAATCGATTGCGTTGATGCGAGATCGCTCGCGATATCGTTCGACTCAATGCGGAGGTGCATCTCCATTTCCGCAAGCGTGACGGGTTCGATGGTGGGCGCAGTGTGGAGTTTTAATTTTAGGGCATCCAAATGCATGCGGTGTCCTTACGCTGATCGCCAAATGATTATCAATCCATATTCTACGGTATTGGCGTTTACCCACACGACATTGATCGAATCACCATCCAGCCCGTAGCGCGGGCGCGCAGGAAGATATGAAGCACTGGTCAACCCGCTCATGGCGATGGTATCGAGGATCGCATCCCACTGATAGCCCGTTTTTGCTTTTATTCCCGTGGTCAGATTGACCGCTGATGATGCGCCCTGCAGGTGGATCCGCACCTCTTCCAATAACCACGGCCCGCTTGGCGTCACGGTTACATCGATGTTGCCGGCACCGGTAAACTCTCTAAGCAGATATCCCATATTCTACCTCACCTGTATGGCGCGTAGCCAGTATATTTGTAGATTCTGCGCGGTGCCTTCCCCGGTTCGGAAGTTGAGTGACAGCGTGATTTCGGTATTCGGCAGCCCCGCTGTAAACGTCCCCACAAGCTCGCCGTTCTGATAGCCGTGAAGCACTGCGCCATCGTAATAAAACTCGAGGATCATTGCCGTATCGTCGACTAATGCCGTATCCGCTCGCGCACTATTGGTCTCCGCGCCCCCGTCGTAGGTCTTGAAATTGACTACCGCGCCCTCGGTGATTGACGAGAAGAATGCACCGTCGCCGCCAAGCGCTATCGCATGCGCGCCGGCGACAGCCATCAACGTAGTATCGGTTTCGGCCAGACCGAAAAACATATCAGTTTTGTCGACATCGTCGATCTCGAACTTGATACCGAAGTAAACCGGCATGCCTGCTTCTATTTTGTATGATTCACCCTTGAGCTGCAGGTTGAGCCCGTCATAATCCAGGTTGTCCGTCGTCAATAGGAAAAGCTGGCCCTCCGTCGTCGACTTGGCAGTATCGCTAGTCCCTCCGCCTCCGGCCTCCGTCACCGTGGTTGTGAAGTCGTTCGCATCGCCGGTACTGCCATCCATCCCCTGATTCAACTCCCCGAGCCATTTGATTACGTCCGGGCCGAAGGCATCGAGCCATCGATTGGGGTATCTGTCATCACGATATACTCGCTGGTTTCGAAAGGCCTGCTTTACGATTGCCATCGCTTACCTCGCTTGGATCGCTCGCAACCAAGAAATGTTGCATGTGTTCGCCACGCCCTCGCCCGTGAGATACGCGAATGACGGGGTAATCGTTTGGTTGCTCGCCGGCAGGTCCGCGGTGAACTCACCCACAAGCTCGCCGTTCTGGTAGCCGAATAGCGATATCCCGTCGTAGTAAAACTCGAGGATCATATCTGTGGTGTCGACCAACGCGGTATCGGCATTCGCGGTATTGGTCTCCGCCCCGGCCACATACGTCTTGAAAGCGACTACAGTACTCGCGTCCAGTGACGAGAAGAAAGCGCCGTCTCCGGTGATTGCTATGGCATGCGAGGTATCGGCATTGAGCAGCGTTGTGTCAGTCTCCACGAGGCCGAACACGAAATCACTCTGGGTGACATCGTTGCTCTGAAATCTGATGCCAAAGTACATCGGCTTGTGCGGTGTGAATAGAAACGCCTCGCCCTTCAATGTCGCGTTGATGCCGTCGTATTCGAATGCGGCGCATGTGATCTTGAATAGCTGCCCGGCCGTGGCGGGCTTGGTTATCGCGGATGTGCCCGCGCCATCGGATGTAGCAGTAGTGGTAAACGCATTCGGGTTGCCCGTGCTGTCATCCATCCCCTGATTGAGCTGGCCCAAATACTTGACTACATTGACCCCGAAGGCGTCGAGCCACCTGTTGGTGCCCCGATCGTCGTACAGAATCAAAGCATTGTTTACGGTTCTTTCTTGGATTGACATCTAACTTCTCTCCTGCCAGATCTTGACATAATCGACCGACATCACCCCAAGCCCGGCGCCAGTTGACTTGTACATTCCGATGTGCGGCTGCATTTTTGAGTTCCCCGCGCTCGCAGCGTTGTTGAATTGGAATGCACCGGCAGCGCCCGCCACCGGTGAACCGTCGATGAAAAACTTGATGTCAGTCTGTATCGTGCAATCGATCCGGAATATGTTGTAGGTTCCGGGCACAAGGGTTGTACCGGTCGCCTTGGAGCTATCCGTCGCGTTGTCGTCGGATTCGCATTGTACAACCAATGACGCCGACGTGACCTCGAAGCCTACGCGGAAATTGCTGCCCGCATCGGCCCATGCACCCCATAGGCCCCAGGATGCGATAGTGTTGAGCGTGGGCGCAGTTGTTAGGGTCAGGCGGGTTTCGAATATACAGCCCTGGGCGATGGAGAACATGAGCTGATCGTCCATATGCAATACAGCATCCTGTTTCTGGTTCGCCGATGTGAACGTCAATGCCACCAATCCATTTACGCCGTTGGCCGTTTTCGCTACGAGGGGTGGCGCCGCGCCTACAATCTTCTTTGTCCACTTGACCCCCGATTCATCTGACCCCGTGGCCGGAATTACGACATCCGCGCCCTCGAAATCGTCTTTGAAAGCAACAGGATATTCAAAGATGATCGTCTCCCCCGTATCCCTATCATAAAATCTTTGCCGCCCCGTATTTTCCGAGTTGTATTCGCACTTCGATTTGTAGCTCATCCAGTCCCCCTAACTCCGTTCCTGCCAGACTTTGACATAGTCGATCGATATCACCCCGAGCCCTTCGCCTGATGGTTTGTACATCCCGCAATGCGGCTGAGCCTTTGAGTTTGCGGCACTTGCTGCGTTGGCGAATGTTGTTGATCCGGCCACCGGAGCACCGTCAATGAAAAACTTTATGTCGGTTTGATTTGTCATATCGATGCGGAAAATGTTGTAGGTGCCGACAACAAGAGTCACGCCCGACGATGCGGGAGTATCGTCCGAGTTGTCATCGGATTCACATACCGCAATGAGATTGGTTGCCGTTACCTCGAACCCCACGCGGAAATTGCTTCCGCCGGCCGCATAGGCTCCGTGCAATCCCCATGATGCGACGCCGAGCAACGTAGGTGCGGTAATCAATGAAAGTCGACATTCGTAGATTGCGCCCTGGGCGATGGAAAATGTCAACTGGTCGTCCATCTGCAGCGCGCCTTCCTGGGCCTCGCTGCCAGATGTGAGCGAACATGCTATGAGACCGTTTACACTGTTCGCTGTTTTGGCGACGGTTGCGCTATTGGTGATCTTCTTTGTCCATTTACACCCAGATTCGGCTGATCCGCTTGCGGGAATAACGACATCCGCACCAGCAAAATTATCCTTGAAGGCAACGGGGAACTCGAAGATTATTGATTCTTTGGTATCTCGATCGTAGAAAAGTTGACGACCGGTCTTAACGGAATTGTATTCGCATTTTGATTTGTAGCTCATCCAGTCCCCCGATAGGAAGGTAGGCGGCGCTATGCCGCCTACGTAGATTCTTGCTCTATGTTAGGTGAGAACGGTTCTGTTGATGTCCTCGGCGTAGCGCGGGTTGAACAGAATCGCGCCCATGCCACCGTCGACCGCGGTGCTTTCGCTTTCATCCGTTTTCATTCGGATGTACTGATTTGTGCCGCTCAGCTCCGCCGCACGCGCCCAGATCTCGTACATGGAATCGGCAGCTGCCGTAGTAGTGAACCCGGCAACTGTCGCATCGGTCCATGCCGTCCATGTATCGCCAACGGCCGCTATTATCCGATAGCGGAAGATGATCGGCGTCTGGGTGCTTGGCGTCACGTTGTCGCACGATTCAACCGTGACTACGGTCTGACCCGTGCCGCCGGCGCCTTCCTGTATCCAGAAAATGATGTCGCGCCAGTCGCGCATGTTGATAACATCGCCGCCCGGGCTACCGTTGAAAATGTCCTCATTCGCAGCGATAAAGCCTGAACTAAAGCAGTTTACCATCTTGTGGCTTTCTGCGAAATTTACTCCGCCCATAATATCCTCCTATGACCTGGTCGCCAGTACAACGTAAGGCGACTGTGTTTGCGTCGATCCGCCATTCTTGGGCGTCAAGGGTGCACTCCACCGGCTCTGCCCGTCGATTCTCACGAGCCATCTAAAGACCGTCTCGCCCTCGATAAATAGCACATGAATCGACATTGCCGACTGCACGCCGCCTTTCTCAGCGACGATATAGGTACTCATGTCGGCAAGGATAAGATCTCCCGTCGTTCCGAGTGCCGCGCACTGCTCGATCTCGATCAAAGGCATCCCCATCAGCGTAGACAGCGGCGCACCCGCCGCTCCGCCCGCCGGCAACCACACGGGAGCACCGCCGGTACCTACGGCTATATTGAGCAGCCCAAGTTGCGGGAAAATGCCTTTATTGTGAAACCACACGTAGTTGGTAAGCGGTCCCCATGTGCGGGTCAACATTTTCAGAATGTTTTCATAAACGATGCTCTTGGCCGCCTGCCCGTTCTCTTTTGCCTGCGTGACAAGAGCGCCCGACCCCATGATACCCTGTGGCTGTCCTGCGCCGGTGCCGTTTATGATAGCTTCCTGAGTCGTAAAATCCAACTCATCGGCTACCGCCTCTCCTACCTCCTGCATGAGCAACGGCGCGTCGGCGAGCACTTCGTCGGTGGCGTAATAGAGAATGCCGTGTTTGTTGAGCTCGAGATCGACGAGCCGGAAAGTCGGCTTGCTTTTGGTTAGCGCCTCGGCCTCGGACAACCAGTAGGAGCGTATTCCGCCATGACGCGAACCGGTCGCCCTACTTGTTTCGTCGATGCCCTGGAGGGATACCTTGTTCGATGCCGCCGTGATTGTCCTTCGGGTACACCGGGAAATCACCTGACTGTTATCATACACCCTGTTCATAATAGGTTCGGCAAAGTCCGTTCCCACGAGAAACCCGCCGTCTGCGGGTACGGTTTCGCTTCCGCCGGTCGCCGTAGCTGCTCTCACCTGTTTCTGGTAATTCTCGACCCGTGGTACTGCCACCTGTCCGTTCTGTATGCGCTTGACGGATGCGACGATATCCTGCAGGTAAAGACCGAGATCGTAGGGATCGCTTTCGGCCGCGGGCCCCATCACCTCAACGGTAGACGCAACGATTCCGGTGCCTGCGGCAACGGCGGTAGCATCATTCTCGGCCATGCGTTCGGCGGTTTTGATCTGTGCCTTTACCGCGTCCTGCTTGTCGAGCAGGGCTTCGATAGCGGCGAAATCCTCGGCGCTCAGATCGCGCTCTTCTTTTTCTGCCGCGGCTTTGATCGTGTCAATCTGATTCTGAAAGTCTCCGTATTGGGCTTTCAGTTTTTCGAGAGGGTTCATTGTAACCTTCCTTTAAAAAAGATTTATTCTCCCGCATTCGCAACAGCGTCCCATAAGGGATGATATTCTCGTGCGGCTTGGTCTCTTCTGCGGAAAAGTCAGGATCCCCCTGAGTCTCCTCTGATTCAGGATCCCCCTGAACCAGTTCAAAACCTCGCGCCGTTATTCCTTCGGATTGTTTTCTGCTGAATCCTGCATCCCGCAGGAACGCTTCAAACTCTCTCCGGGTTTCCGGTGTCTTGATATCGTCTCCACATCCTCGGAATCTCTCCGGGATATGTTTGTAGCCATAATGAGCATCGACGGAAACGGAAGCAGCGATGTCCTCATGCTCGACCTGCTCATCGGCAAATCCGTGCTCAATTGCCTCATCGGCGGTGAACCAAGTCTCAGCATCCATGAACTCCTGAATCTCGTCTGCACTCAAATTAGAGTGCGCTTCATATATATTTACTAGCTCTCCGCCGATTTTGTCAAGTTTATCTGCGGTTTTTCTCATTTCTATTGCGTCGCCCATCGCCCATGACCATACATTGTGGATCATGAAAAAGCTCCCGGTGTCTATTTTCAGGCTTGAGCCAGCCAGTGCGATGACCGATGCGGCGGAAGCGGCAAGCGCTATAACCTCAATGTGGACCTTGGCCCGCTGTGTTGCAATGATGTTGTGGATGGCGATCCCTTCGAACACGGCGCCGCCGGGCGAATTGATGAGGATATTGATTCGCGCCTTATCCTTGACCGCGTCGAAGTCCTCTTTGAATTGCGGCGTCTCAACGCTATCATTCCACCATGACGGGCCTATATCCCCAAAGATAGAGATCTCGGCCGTATCGTCGTCGTCTGCAGCTGCGCTAATCTTGTACCATTTCTTAGGCTTTTTCTTAGGCTTTGGCATCTTCGCTTCCTCCCATCGGTGGCCCGGGTATCTGTCTCGGTTCTTCCTCGGGCTCAATCGTTTCTTCCTCTTCGGTCTCTTCGGCCGGTTCCTGTACGATCCCGGCCGCCAGGTCGCTGCTCGCATCACCCATATTGACCGGCTGCCAGTATCGTTGTCCGATCTCCTCGTCCTCAATCGGATTCATTCCCAACTGTTCACGCGCCTCGTCGGCATTCAGCAGACCGGCGAATCGGCCGATCCTCAGCGCTTCCATCGTCGATTTCATATCGCCCCGCTGCAGCTGCCGCAGATCGTGCTCGACGAAACCTTTGCCCTGCTCGATCGGTGTAAGGAGTTGGGTATTAACCGCCGACTCCCACCGTTCGGCCCATGGCCGTATGGTGTCGGTAATCCATCCGATTTGTTCATGCTCGATATTAGAGAAGGTCGCATTTAACAGATCTTTGAGTTTGTGCGGCGGCATGTTGAGAATGCGAGCTACTTCCTGGATCTGGAACACGCGCCCGGCCAGGAACTCGGCGTCGATCAGTGACATGCTCATCGCGGTGAAAGTCATGCCTTCTTCAAATACCAGAATCCGGCCGGCGTTGGATACCCCAGCATATTTCTCGTTCAGCGTTGTATCGAGATGATCCTTTGCTGTATCGGATAGCGTTTTTGGATGCGTCGCCACGCCGGAAGTCTGCACACCGTTGGCGATGAAATTATTACTGAATGACTGTTGCTGTACCCCGAGTCCGATGGCCGCGCGGTGGAGCCGGATCACCGAATATCCGGTATATGGATCGGGCCCGAAACCCGCGAAATGAAATATCTCTGTGTAATCAAAGCGCTTTTCTTTTCTGTCTTTTTTGGTGTAGATGTATACGGGCTCACCGGAATCTTTGATTTCCATTTTCATTTTGCCGGGCTCGAGCAGGTATAGTTGAAACGGCCGCCCGGCGTTATCTCGCCGGATGAATGAGAAAGAATTGCCATGGTTGATGCATTGCTGCTGTGATGTCTCGCGCCACTTAAAAGAATTGACCCACGGGTTGGCCATGCGGTTGAGAATGTTAAAAACTGGATGCTCCACCCACGGCCGACGCTTCTTATCGCCTTCGCGCTTGAGGAGGGGGAAGGATACACTGGCCATGGTTTGGGAAATTTGCATTACGCCGCTGAAATATGCTGTGAACGTCAACGCCGCGGGATCTTGCCCTACGAGAGTCGCGTCCATCCACCGATCGAGATCGTCGAGTCCTTGCGGTTGCCATGTGCCGGCATTTTTGTAGACGCGCAAAGCAAGCGATATTCGCTTGAAAAGAGATGGTTTTGAGTCGGAACGGGCGATTTTTGCCATGTTTCCCGTTAGTTTAGGAATGTTTGTGTAAGTTTATATACCAGAGACAGGAATTGTCAAGCCAAAAGGCTACCGGCTATAGATCGCAACGCCCCTGGTATCGTACACCGAAGGCGCTACGGCGTTGGACACGGCCCTGTCCAGACCCATAAGCATGCTAAAAACGGCGTCGATGTGCCGGGTGCTAACCCGCGATTCTGGCTTGATCGGCCTAATATTACCATTTGCGTCAACTTTAATTTCTGTGCTTGCCACCATCCAGGACACGACCGGATTCGGATGTACTTCAAGCAATCCGCCGAGCACCTTGATCTCGAAATCCTTGGCCGACGGGCTAATCGACTGCCAGCCCTGTGATATTTCAACCGTGTAATCTTCCCATCCGAGCTTGTGTAGGTTTTGCACGAATTGCGAGCTGTTGTACGGATCATAGCCAATCTCTTTGATATCGAACCGTTCCCAATCCTTCTCGAGTTGCGCCTGAATGAAATCATAGTCAATCGTCCGCCCGGGAGTCAGCATGCAATAGCCTTCCTTCGCCATCCTTTGCCACTCGAATCGCTCGCGCTTTTCCCGGTCGTAGATCTGGTAGTCGGGCAGGAAAATGCGCGTGTACATCCGAAACCTATCCTCCCACGGGAACACCAGCGTGTAGCATGCCGTGTCGATCACTGTCGCCAAGTCAATACCGGCGTAGGCGGGCATGCCGTTCAACTCGTCAAGATCGAACTTCTTTTCGACTTTCTTCCAGTCGGAATCCTTAATCCACCCGAACCGGTTCTTCGTCCAGATATTGAGATTCTTGTTCTTGAACTTGGATTGCTCGGCCGCCATGTCGAGGGCTTTTTGGAAGTCCCGCTCCATGGCCTTGAGCTGTTTGCTTACCCCGAGATTGGGATTCGCCTTTATCCACTTGCTCTTATCGTCCCACTTGTCTTTTTCGTCGAGGGTGTAGACGATAGCGAAGTACGTATCATTCTTGGCCTTTTTCGCAAGTACCCGCTGCGCATATTCTTCCTCGTCGACGCAGGGCACGTCCGGATTAAATCCGGCCGTGGTGATGACGAGCAACAGCGGTTGAGTCCTCGAGCTCATCCCATAGCTCATAATGTTGTACACACCATCGGTCTTGTGCGCGTGATACTCGTCGATGATAGCCGCATGCGGATTCTTGCCGTCGAGCTCGTCCACGTCCGACGCCACAGCGGTAAATGAGCTTGTGCCGGTATCCACGTCAACCAATGCATTTGCGTATGCTTTGATTTTGGTCTTGAGATCCGCGCTCTTGACCACCATCGCCCGGGCATAGTTCTTGAATACGATCTTCGCTTGATCTTTGGTCGTGGCCGCCGAGTATATTTCCGGAGCCCCCTCGCCATCGGCGATAAGCATATACAGACCAATTGCCGCCACCCATGTGCTTTTACCGTTCTTTTTGGCTACCTCGATGAAGGCAGTATTGAATCTTCGATAGCCGCTGGAATCGACCCATCCGAATATCACCCATGTGATAAATTGCTGCCATGGCGCGAGGATAAGCGGTTCCCGGTCCATCCCGCCCATGACGTGTATGCAGTAGTAGTGGATGAACAGGATCGGCCGCTCGGCGCGGGCTTCGTCGAAGTGATATGCAAACCGTTTCTTTTTGAGATCGTCGCGCTGGCGTTTGACGGCGAGCTTGACCCATTTGCATGCAGGGATTGTGCCGTCCATGACGTCGGACATGTAGCCTTCGACGGTTTGCTTTATATCTGAGATTTTATCTGTCGCCACAGCAACTCCGCTATTTGAGGGACAATTGCATTTCCGAGTCCTCTAAGTTTATTGACGCGATTCGGCACGCCGGTTGCTAATCTGCCTACGTCCGGCTCTGTTTCCCATGCCACCGCTTCATAGCGTTTTCTCGTCCTCGGATCGTCAGACAAGCTGGGCTGCAGGTTTTGTGCGGGTGCGAGTCCGGCGGATCGAAAACCGTCCCGCATACCATGCATATCTGCTGCTTCCTCTTCCCCCTTCCCCACGTGCCCATTTTGATATGGTGCTTCGTGTGGCATTTCTGACATAGAATCCTGACTTCCAATGGCTTCGATAGATCGTCGTGGTGTCTCTGTGTCCTGCCCACCGCTCCGCATTCTTCGCACTTCTTGGCTTTGATTGCTCTCTGCGCCTGTCGTCTCGCCGTGTTTGTTTTCATTCAACCAGTCTATAGGATAACCCATTAGCCATGCAACCCACGTCGGGTTTAGCTGTCCAGTGTTATAGCCCACTTCCGCCGATATCGCATCTTCCAACTTCCTGATACCGCCGCCAGGAGTCTTGCGCTCTACTTGCCCGCCGCCCGTCGGTGTCTTCGGAGTTGGCCATTTCTTCACCGCGCCCGTCAATGTCAGATCTCCGTTCCCGAACGTCTGACTCATTTTCGACCCTTCTACCGCCCTCGGGGTAGGCCACAATCCAGATCCTTTCCCGCCTGTGCGGAGCACCCACGTCCTCTGCTCGTATATCCTGCCATTCCGCATCATACCCGATTTCGGTAAGCGATGCCAAAACATCGGTAAGTCCTCGAAAAGTGAGCGCTCCAACGTTCTCCATAATTGCAAATCGGGGTCGTAGTCGCTCAATAACGGACCACATCTCAAACCAAAGACCTGACCTGGCCCCTTCTTTAAGTCCAATTCCACGGCCAGCGATAGAAATGTCCTGACACGGGAATCCTCCTGTGACAATGTATTCTCCTGGTTCAAGTTTCCACTCCTTGTGATTTCGGATATCTCCGAGATTGATAGCATCGGGAAAGCGCAACTTTGCTAACTCGCAACAAAAAGGATCTATTTCTGATATGTAGTGATTTTCAAACTTCATGTCGGCATTATAAGCGCCGAGAGAAAATCCTAATATTCCGGAGAACAGGTCAATGTAGTTCACTTGTGCCCGCCCCACATATTGCGCCGTTTCGCCCGCGTGGTGTGCAGTGTTTTGTGTTTGAGTATTTGCGGCTGGCGGCCCGGTGTCGGTCTGCAGTTATTGCGTAGATCGTAGCAGAATAAGAAGTGCCACCATTCCTCAATGGTTATCCATGCTTTGTACATCAATAGCCCCGTGTCTATGGGTATCCATGCTCCCCGGTCCACTATTCGACAATTGGTCCAAGGGGTATAGGTGTCCGCGTCGCCTGTGCCGCTGGTACCATAAATATATTGCATATAATCTCCTCAAAAAATCCCGGCATTGGGAGTTTCACCCAATTACAAGTGCGTACTTTCCGGTTGCCCTACCGTGTTTCCGCTTCTCATTGGCACGGGGTAGGAGGAGCCCCGATTTCGCCACCGGGTAGATTACTTCGCTATTCCCTGCGGAAGCATCACAAAGAACACCGGTATCTTTAGATCCCGGCAACAGTCTGGGCACAGCGTCATTCTGACCTTCTCATACTTCACCCCCGCCACGAAGTCGGAAGCCTCGCAGAGCTCACACTGCCCCCGCCGCGCCCATACTCTCCGGGGTGGTGGAATCGCCGGCGGTACCGGTATGCTCATTTCGCTATCCCCTGTGGTCCGGTAAACTCGTCAAGGCTCGGCTTTGTTTTCTTCTTTTTCTTCGCCTTCGCCGTTTCGGTGTCCCTCGCCGCTTTGCCCGTGATGACGAGATCTTTGTACCAGGAATGCAATTCGGTGCGGAGCTTGTTATAGACTTTGGATTGCGGGCGCTCAACCTCTTTGCCCATTATCCGCACGAAACGCTTATTCTCCTTGATATCCGCCGCGAGCTCTTCTACTTCCTGATACAGCGTGCATGCCTGGACAAACGCACCTTTCGTTTTTCGACACAGCCACCCGTCGTCCCACAGAAACCGGACGTACCTATACCAGAACACGGCAGCCTCGTCCTGCAGCGCCGATGGCCTCCGGGGCATGGTCTCGTCTGGATCGCGGGGTACCGGTTTGTACTCCCGGTCCTTGCGGTATGTGCCGCGGGTCTTTTTGGTTTCGTCGTCAACTCTTGGATTCGACATCTGCGCCCTCCCGTGCTTTTCTAAGTATTTCGATCTCGAGACTTTCTTCGAGAACCGCCACCCTTACCCCAGGTATCAGTTCTTCGAATGCGTGCACCAAGCGTTGCCGGGCGGCCTCGGATATCGCTTTCGGGTGACGCAGGATAACAAGATCGCCCTCGCGTATATCCGCGAACCTGACATGCTCGATTGTGAACTCTTCGCCGTCATCGGTTATGATTTTCATTTGGATAGACTCCTGTCGATGAACGCCATCCCGAGCCCCACGACGACACAGCAGATTATGAGAACCCACCATGGGATTTCTCCTTTCGTGGCCAGAACTCCAAGTATGAGCCCGGCGGCGTAGATCGCATTCAAAGATACAAAGATTTTCATTTCTGTTTTCTCCTCCTGAATACTGGCATCTTCCCGTCTGTGCCGACGTAGACGATTGCCCAGAATACAAAGCATACGAACAGGTAGGTGAGTATGCCCCTGATGATTAGGATTGTTTTCATTTTAGTCTCCTATAGGCACGTATGGCATAAATTAAATCCGCAAGTGTTGCGAATAACAGGATGGATTGTGTGACCAGTAGGATGATTAGGATTGTTTTCATTTTTCATCCTCCGCCAATACCATAATCGGTAATGCCTTTTCGTATGAGCAAGTGTGGCACACGGTGATTTCTACAGCGTCGCCGATTTCCGTCGCCATATCTTCGTCCGCCCCCACGGCCTGCGCCAGCGCAACATGCCTGTTCATCATCATTTCCATCCCGGTCTGCCGCTGCAGTGCATCCGTCTTGAGCCCCCACTGCTGGATCCGCACTCGGTAGAATGCAGGCATGCCACACGCCCCAATTTTGTTTCCGCAGAGATGGCAGGTCGCTATGTCCCTGAGTTCTTGTTCTTTCATTTTTCATCCTCCGAATAATTGATTTTGACTATTGTTCTCCGCAAACCATTTCTTGACTACCGATTTCCAGTGGTCATAATCGCCACCCCGCTTGACGCACCGGCGGACACACTCCCGCTCCGGGGTATCCATGCAAGTGAAATGTGCTTTCATTGCTTCCAGCATTGCCCAGTGCCGATTGTCAGGCGAGCACATGACAACCCAAGTATGACGCACCTCGGGATAGTTGGGTATGGAGGCGATCATGTGATTTCGCAAATCGGTGACGCGGCCGAAAAGCCCGTACTCATATTTATGATCCTCGATCCCGGTCACGGCTTGGTAAAGGAGATCGAAATCAATCGTGATGTCACCATCGACCATATTGCTTTTCACATATGTCGACTTGCCCGATCCTGGCGGACCCCATATTACATAGACCATGACTCCTCCTATTCTGTCTTTTCATGTCTATTTTGCGCATAGAAACACCCCTCAACTG